>MDSW01140383.1_pt1 | contig 57629 bp, 31 predicted proteins | sample 811171 | NCBI WGS metagenome assembly MDSW01 (sample SAMN05326641, study PRJNA326480) | marine metagenome | isolation source: seawater | place: Atlantic Ocean: North West | collected 2012
CGAGGCGAGGGTCTCGGTCGGGGCGGCGGATCGGGCGCGCGCGTCGTCGGAGACGTCGGAGGTTCCCGCGGTGGCCGCCGCCGACCCGGAGCTCGTCGCGAAACTCGTCGCGGCGAGGCGCGAGTGGGCGCGGCGAACCGGGGTCGCGAGCGACGGGTACGGGTCGTGAGAGGACGCGCGAGGGCCGCGCGGGAGACGATACGAGGTCACGTTTGACCACTTTTGAGGGGAAAAAGTGGTCAAAATCAGAACTGTTGACCACTTTTCCGGAGATGAAAGCGGTCGCGCGTGACCGTTACGGGGAGAGAGGAGAGTCTCTGGGACGGGAGGGAGGGGGAGGAGCGAGGCGTGCCCGAAGCGCTTCGGGAGCGGCTTCGCGCGTGGCGGTAGTCTGTCTAGCTAGCTATAGCTCTAGAGATAATGCGACGAGACGTATGATGGCGAGCGCGGGAGGCCGGGTGTTCCGGGAGAGCGTCGGAACATTCACGGCTGTCACCGAAATAATCCCGGCGACATTCGTTGATTCGGCGCGCTTCGCGCGCGATTCGGCGCGATCTTCGCTCGACCGTTGTCGCTCCGAGCGACGACGAATTATTGCGTCGCGTTGACGGCCCCCGCCCTCCCCGCACTCGTCGGGGCGCGCGCTCGACGCGGCCGCGGCGACTCTCGCGCGCGGCGTCGGCGATGCCGTTCTTCGCGCACCGCCGGCGGCCGAGCCTCGGGCAGCCGCTCCTGGACCAGGGCGACGACCAGCAGGAGGACATCATCCCGCCCGAGCCCGAGGACCTGCCGCCCTCGACGCCGACGAAGGAGTTCGTGCACGTGGACGGTCTGCGCGTGGGCACGGGCGCGTCCGGGGACGCGGGGGGGACGCCGCGGCGAGAGGTGCGTCGCCCCCCCAGCGAATGCTTCAGAGCGCCGCGCGCGCGCGCGGTCGCGCCCCGCCCGAACCCGAACTTCGCCGCGGAGAGCAGAGAACGCTCCCTCGGATCCGGTCCGCGCGGTGACAAGAACGCTCCCTCGGACGAAGCCCCGCGGGACCCCCCGGGGCTTCGCGCCGCCCCTCCCTCGTCTCGCTGACGCCGCCCCTTCCCCCCTCCCCCTCCCTCAGCCCATCTCCCCCTCGCACGCGGGTAAGAAATGGTTGCGCCGCACGCGCCAGCGCATGCGTTCGCAGTCCCGGGGCGGGTCGCAGGAGATTTCGTACGCGGATCAGATGCGCCTCGAGGCGCTTCGCGAGTACCAACAGAGACTCGCGGAGCCGATGACCCTGAACAACGACATCCTCATCGACTTCGCCTCGCGCCTGATCAACGAGCTGACGATGCGCCCGTACAAGACGGCGATGAGTCTCTACGGCAAGACGTTCACCGCGCCGGAGTACCTCGAGTGGGCGGCGACGCAGCCCGAGATTCGCGACCAGTGCGACGCGTTGTTCCTCGGAAACGAACTCCTCACCCGGGGCGTCTTCCTCCCCGTCTCCTACGGCACCACGGACGCGCTGTTCTGGACGCCGACGCTCAGACCTAACGGTGGGACGTACAGGCTCGTGACGAAGACGAAGCCGCAGATCATGGCGGCGATTCTGGGGAAGCTCGGGAAGGGAGGGCCGGGCGACCCGGGCGGGTCGGGCGACGCGACGACGGAGCCGTCGAGCGCCGCGGGGTCGCCGTCGTCAGCCTCCGCCGCCGCGCCCGCCTCGGTTCGACGAGCGGGCTCCGACCCGGGGGTGGCGGGTTCGACGTCCGCGTCCGCGAACGGCCACGGTCCCGGTCAGAGCGCGAAGAAGAGGGGCATCCTGAAGCGCGCGAAGACGGCGCCCCCGCTGGACGACGTCGCCGAGTTTGAGGAGTACCGCCGGTTCCGCCGCCTCCCCAGGTTCGCGAGGCTCCGGGTCTTCCGCGCGCGGCGAGCGCTCAGGCTCGCGCGCGCGAACGCCCAGAGGCGCGTCCGCAAAGCGCGCGCGATCGTCGCGGCGCCTCTTCGGGTGGTCGAGGCGTACCTCGCGACCAGGCTCGGGCCGCACGTGGCGTTCGCGGTGGCGTTTCCGTGGATCGTCGCGTGGGCGTTGGCGTTTTTCGCTCGCGGTGGGTTTTTTGGTTTTTTTGGTTTTCTCGTCGGAGGGCGTTTCGCGGCGGACGCGGCGGAGGCGACGACGAACGAGTCTTCCCTGGCGTCGACGCTTTTGGTGCTCTTGGCGGCTTTGTTCGGGATAAATCAGGTGCGCGGCGTCGACGCCAGGCAGCGCCGCGACCTCGAGCGTCGCGTGCGCGCGGAGGAGCTCGGCGCGTTCCAGGGTCGCCGCGGGCACGCGAAGCTCCACCGGGACGGCTCCGAGACGGCGGACTGGTGGAGCGAGGTGCTTCGGAGCTTCTGGGAGGGGTGGTTGGAGTTTTGGCTCAACCGGCTCCTGACCCGGATCCTCACGAACGTGCTGAACAACGTCAAGCCCGAGACGTTACACACGCTGGAGATCACGACGTTTCGCCTGGGCGACGCCGCGCCGCGGATCAAGTCGAGCCGGTGTTGGCGCGGGAACGAGAACGAGACCATCCTCGAGTGGGACCTGGTGTGGCAGACGGACCAGATGGACATCACGCTGAGCGCCAAGGTGGGGGGCGCGAAGTTCGCCGTGCCCGTGCCCCTGAGGGTGTTCGTGAAGGACCTCAGGATCGCCGGGAAGTTTCGGCTGGGTCTGTTCTGGACGCGCCGGAAGGGCGGGCCGTACCTGTCCAAGCTCCGGCTGTCGTTCGTGGACATGCCCGAACACTCGGTCACGATCAAACCGGTGACGTCGTCCTTCATCGACGTCAGGGACCTCCCCGGGGTGGACACCGCGATCGAGAACGCGCTCAACAAGCTCCTCACGAACCTGCTCGTGGAGCCCAACTGCGTGACGTGGGACGTGGAAAAGTGGTGGATCAACCGCCCCGTCGCGAGGGTCGCCGCGACGCACAACAACGTCGCGGGCCTGTCGCAGGAGGAGCTCGAGGTGATGGAGGAGGCGGACAAGATCCGAGCCGCGAAGGGCTCGAGCGTCACGTCGATGCTCGCCGCGGGGGCGGGGTACAGCAAGCAGCCCACGCTCACGGTGGCCGTCTCCGTGCATTTCGCCGAGATTGAGACGGACCCGCCCAAAACGAGCGGCGGCGGCGGCGGCAAGAGTCTGAGCTACACCGTCAAGCTCAAGCGCGGCGCGAAGAAGTACGCCACGGACGGCGCCAAGGCGGCGCCCGCGGAAACCCTCGTCACCGTCGAGGGCGCGGAGGGGGGGAGGGGGCACCACCGCCGCGGGAGCTCCGGCGCGTCGGGCGACGTGTTCCACGACGCGAGCGAGACGGCGCACGCGAGGAGCGCGTCGCACGCCGCCGCGCTTCCGCGGGAGGCGGAACCCTCCGCCGATCCCTCCGATCCGACGCACGCGCGCCGGTTCTCGGACTTCGCCGCGGACTACTCGCCGCCGAGCGCTGTGAAGAAGTGGGTCGCGCGGCCGGTTTGGGAGGACTTCGCTCGCCTGGACGCGTTCGAGCGGCAGGTGGACTCGATGGTGGACGTGAAGATCGTCGCCGACGACGGCGCCGTCGTCGGGAGTAAGCGAACCGTCGGCAAGGGCGCGGTGGACGACGTCCTGGCCCTCGCCGACGGGCGCCTGCACACGCTGCAGCTGCCGATGTACCACCCGCGGGAGGAGGGCCGGGTCATCGGGGTGTTACACCTTCGCGCGCGCGTCACCGCCGGCCGCGACGATCTGGTGGCGGCGAAGCACGACCGTAACCCCAACGCCACCATCTTCACCGCGCCGAAGACGTACACGAAGCAGGCGGCGATGAACGCCGCCGGCGCCATCAGCTACGGCGCGTCGGGCGTCGCCGGCGCGATGCGGTACGGCGTGGTCGGCGCCCTGGGCGCGATGCCCATCCCCAAGAAGTACGTCAACAGCGCCGCGAAGGCGACGAGGGCGGCGGCGATGAAGGCGGTGAACGAGCCGGCGCGGCAGGGGAAGTGGGCGGCGCGCAGCGTGTACAAGGGGGTGAAGAAGATGTGGCTCGGGAAGGAAAAGTACAAGGCGCTCAAGAAGGAGAAGATCGCGATGGAGCTGGAGGCGGCGGAGAGGGCGGCGGGGTACGCGAACGCGTGGAAGAGCGCGACCGCGGGGGACGGGGCGACGGCTCGCTGGGGGGAGGTGAACGGCGCCGCCTCGGGGGCGAGCGCGAGCGCGCCTCGATCGGTTCCCGAACGTCTCGGCGACGCGCGCGACGCGGAGGCGGCGGCGAGGCGCCGCGCGGAGAAGTGGCGCGCGGAGATGAACGGCGAGGGGGAGGGGGAGATCGCGCCCGCCACGAACGCGGACTCGCCGTGAGTGATGGACGAGCGCCGGTACGGATGAGCGACGGCGGAACGAGAGGGCGCCGGGTTTTTTATTGGCACGTTTTTAATTTATCACGGGAAGACAACGTCGGTGTGTTGAACCACGCGGTACCGTACCAGTACTCCTCCTCCCGCCGTCGGGCGGGGGAAATGTGGAAGCGGGCGTCTCGTCTCGCGCGTCTCGCGACCCCGGCGCTCCGCGCGTTCGAACGCTCGACCGCGCGGCGCTCGCGCTCGCTCGTACTCCGATGGCGCCTCTCACGCGCGCTTGGCCGCGGGGATGTGCTCCAGCGCCTCCATCGCGGTCACCGAGTTGCCGCGCACCACCACCATCCCGAGCGCCTCCCTGTCCCCTGTGTCGTTCACAGCCTCGTCCAACACGAGGTTCAGGAACTGATCGAACCCGCGGAGAACGCCCACGACGCCCCGGTTGCCGTTCAGCTTGAGCCGGAGCTTCTTATCCATGTACCTGCGAACGAGCGGAGGGGTGTGGGACGAGCCGGGGGGTGAGATGGGGAACCCTAAACGCGCGGGAGGAAAAAGCGGCACGGGCGCCCCCTCCCCCCCCAGTGGGGGAGTGGGGGCGGGGCGGATCCCGGCGAGGTCACTCCCCCAGGGACGTGGCGCGCGTTCGCGGGGACGGACGCACTGTTTCAGCTCGGGGACGGCGACGCCCATCTCGACGGCGAGGAACGCGACGTGCGGCGTTTGCCCGCGCGGGAGTGCCGGCGAAGAGCCGAACGCGCGCGTCCACGACGACCGAACGATCGGTCGAATCCGCCCGCCAGTTTTCCCCGACGAGACCCCAGGAACGACGTGCTGCGAGGTTTTCTTTTCCGGTCGGATGCGAGTGGTGTGTTTCGAAACGGATCTTGCTTTGGTCTTTCGAACTTCTCTCGCGTCGTCACCGACTCTTCGCGCTCTGGCTCGTCTTCTTCCCGAGGACGCCGCCCCTGACGCCGCCCTTGACGCCCCCTCGCACACCCGCGACGTCTTTGGTCGCCCCCACCTCCCCCTTCCTCGTCCTGAACCCGTCCGAGGCCCCCCTCGCGCTTTTCCACTCTCGCGCCGCGTTCGCCGCCTCCTCGAGCGTCGCGCCGTGCGCGGGAATCTCCTTGGCGCTCGCCTCCTCCCTCTCGAGCTCGATCATCCCCCCGTCCCCGACGCGGCACGCCCACCGCCACGTCGGCCGCCCCTTGAGCGCGGTCGCCTCGAGCGCGGTCCACCGCTCCTCCACGCCCTTCTTTCTCGGCCCGAACGGCCTGAGCTGCAGCCTGAACCCCGCGGGCACCTCGTACCTCTGATCGCCCCGGAGCTCCACGCCCTCGGCGTCAAACTCGCCGTCGCCGCGCACGATAATCTCGCACGCCTCGCGCCGGGTCAGCGTCGCCGACCACGCCTGCGTCCCCGGGGCGGCCCAGTCCACGCCGCGGTTCTTCACGACCACGTCCTTCAGGCGGACGCGCCCGCACCGCGCGTCGTCGAACACGAGCCGCGGCGGTTCCTTCTCGGCGGTTCCTTCTCTTTGACTCTTCTCGGAGGACGCCCCGTGACTAATTTTCTCGGTCCCCCCCAGGGGGTGCGTCGCCTCGACGAGCAACGACCCGGCTACCCGGACGTTCTCCCAGTCCACCTCCGCCGCCTCGAGCCTCACCTCGGCGCGGTCCTCGAGGCACCCGCCCCGGACCTTCTGCGCGGTGACGTCCCACAGCGGTCCGATCGCCGGGTTCGCGGAGAAGATGAACCCGGGACCGTCGCGCAGGTAGCCCTCCGCGCCGTCGGGCGTCGGCGAGGGGTGCGCCACCCCGCACCGGTCGAGCAGGTCGCTCGCGTTCCTGAGCAGATCCAGGAAGGACCCGTCGGGGGTTTGGGCGAGGTTCGGATTCGCGGGGTCCCGCTTCTTCTTCGCGCTGCTCGTGATCCTCCGCCTGAGGGTGTACATGGCGAACGTGGGCAGGTTTTCCCACGAGCTCTCGGGCGCCCTTCGCGACGCGTCCTCCTCCGGGTGCGCCGTCAGGACGTCGGCGATGTTCTGCATGGAGGTCTCCAGCCGGCCCCCGCGCGTGCCCTCCGGGGTCACGGGCTTGCTCAGGTTCACGAGCATCCCCGGGAACGCGCCCTTCGGCGACCGTAACAGCGCCTCCCGGACGCTCTCCAGCCCCACGTACAGCACGTTCGTGTTCGCCGGGAATCGGCTCTCGCCGTCGCGCTCGTCGGCGGCGTCCTCGATGCCGTGCTGCTCCAACACCGTGTACTCGACGTTGCTGACGCCGTACGAGTACGCCCCCGACGCGTCCCTGCGCTCCACGAGCACGTTCACGCCCTCCGCGGCGCCGGCGTGGCGCTCGCAGCACGCGAACCCCAGGGCCTTGCCGCGCTTCGCGCCGATGCCGCTGAGCGCGAGCATGGTCGTGTCCGTCCCCGCCATGGGGTTGGTGATTTGGCGAACCGTCGCGCCGACGCGCCCGCGCCCCGCCAACCACGTGAACACCCCGTCGTCGTGCATCAGCTTCCAGATGGCGCCGTGGCCGCCGGGCTTGAGCGCGACGGAGCACTCCTTACCCCCCTGGTCGTCGCTCACCCACCTCGCGCAGTCCACGGTGACGACCGGAACGAGGGGCTGCTCGAACAGCCGGAACGCGTCCCGCCCCCGCCCGAACCACCCGCGCTCCTCCATCAGCGCCGTCATCCGCCGGTGGTTCCCCTTGGCGGCGCTCGTCATCACCGCCACCGGCGTCCTCACCTGGGACCCGTGCGTCTTGTAATACAGCCACTCGCGAGCGGTGAGGTCGCGGATGAGGCCCTCGATGAGCGTGCGCCCGTTGTAATTCAGAAGCGCCGCGGGAAGGCTCTCGCCCGTCTCGGGGTCGCTCAGGCCGAGGCGGTCCCCCGCGCCGCCGAGAGGGTACACCTCCGCCATCCGAGGGAGCTCCTCGAGGCCCCAGGCCGCCGCCCGCCGAGCGAACGCGCCCGAGTCCAAGCGCAGATCGGGACCCACGGGCGCGTGCATCTCGCACGTGGGCGCGAAGGAAGACGAAGAGGGAGAGCCGGGGGAGGCCGTCGAGGAGGAGGCGGCGTCGGAGTCCATCTGCCCGAGCGCCTCGGAGACGGTGGCCGGGGGGCCGCCGAACGCCTCGTGCACGAGCTCGAGCGCGGCGAACTGGTACCCGACGACGCCGCCGATCATGTCGTAGAAGCGCTCGACGTTGCGCATGGTCGCGCAGAGGGGCTTGACGGCGTTGGCGACGTGCACCGGGTCGTCGCTGTCGAGGCGCAGGGCGGCGTCGGCTTGCCCGCACGCGACGACGCATCTGAGCAAGTACGCGTCCTCGGCGTCGATGTTGGAGAGCGCGCGCGCGACGGGGCCCTTCGCGGCGACGAAGGCGCGGACGGTGGGGTCCGCGTCCACGACCGCGGCGCGCGCGGCGAGGTCGGAGCCGGAGGCGAGCAGGGCGTCGCGGAGGGGGCGCAGGCGCGCGAGCTCGGCCTCGCGCGCGGCGAACGCGGCGGGGGAGTCCGGGGCGTGCGCGGCGTCCGAGACGTCCCCGGCGGCTTTATCCTCCGCCTCGGACGAGGCGCGCGACGCGAGCGACCTGAGCGCGGGGTCGGTGACCGCGCGCCGACGGGGGTGGCGACGTCTGGGGCGGGACGGCGCGGGGGCGCCGTGACCCGGCGCGCGCGCGGCGCGTCCGACCCACCCGGGCGCGAGCGAAGACGCGAGCGCCCGCGGACCGTCGCGCCTCCGAGAAGGCGCCGTCCGGGCGGTGCTGCCGCCCGGAGATCTGAGCGTCGCGGAGGCACGCGCGCGCGCGGTGGCGCCCGGGGGGGGAGCCGCCCGGAGTCCCGCCGCGGGCGCCGCGGCGGCGGGAACGAGGGTCAACATCGTGGCCTCGACGCGAAACGCGACGGTCGCGACCTCGCGCCGCGCGCCCGTGAGCAGTGCGCGCGCCGGAACGACCCTCGCGGACCGCCGGTTCGCGCGCGAAAAAAAGAATGTGGGGGAGATTTCTTCCAGCTCGGGGCGATCCACGCCGCGTGATTGGCTCGCCACAGATCAGGTTTGCAGTGCGCAAACAGTCTGAATGTAAGGCAACACAGAGCTTTTAGTTACCATTTTTTCCCGCGCCTCGCTCTCACTTTATTCATACACACACGCGAAAGCATCTTCGGGAAAAAATTTTCCGCATCTTTCCGCATCTCTCGCTCGATTCGACTTGCTTCAAACGCGTCTGCGCCTGGCGCCGTTCGTCGATCGCCATGGCGTGCTCGCGGTTCTTCGCGCCCCGGAGCGCGTCGTCCGCGGTCGGCGCGGAGTCCGCCGGCCCGCGAACTATCGAGGCGAAGGTCCGCGCGCTGCTGCTCGAGGTGCGCGCGCGGCGGTCGATCCGCGCGGACGCCGCCCCCCCCTCGTCGAACGACGACACGTGCGCGGTGTGCCTGGCGTCGCCCCCCGAGACGCCGGCGACGCCGGACGGGTGCGATTCCGGCTCCGCGCACGTCTTCTGCCTCGCGTGCCTGGAGCGCTGGGCGTCGGTGGCGACGCTGTGCCCGCTGTGCCGCCGCGCGTTCGCGAGCGCGTCGCACCCCGACCCGAGGACGGGGGGCACCGTGACGCGGCGGTTCGAGGAGAAACGCCCCGTCGCGACGGCGAACGACTCCGACGACGAGGACCTCGCGCTCGCGCTCGCGCTGGACGACCTCGTGTGCCGCGAGTGCGGCTCCGGCGAGGACGAACACCTCACGCTCCTGTGCGACGGGTGCGACGACGCCGTGCACCTGGGGTGCTGCGACCCGCCTCTGCTCCGCGTCCCCGAGGGGGATTGGTTCTGTGACCGGTGCGAGGAGGTGGTTCGCGAAGACGCGACGGAGGAGGAATCCCCGGAGAATTCCCCGTCGAACGCGAGTCCCCGTCGAACGCGCCCGAGCGAACGCGCGCCGTTCGAGGCGTTCCGATTCACGACGAGCGCGAGGTAGGAGGGGGCGAAAGGGGTCGGGGGACCGAGAGGTCGAGCCGTAGCCGGTGGGATTTTTTCATAGACTCTAGCTAGAGCGTAGACGAGATATTCATCTCCGACGTACTTGTAGACTTCGCCGGAACGTCGCGCCCGCGGCGGCGACCCCCCGCGCTTCCATTTCCGTTCCCCCCCACCCCTGGACCTGGGACCCGTCACACGAAATTCTGGCTCGTGTCCGTGAGCGGCATGTCCCTTCCCTCCGGTGGCACGAGGAAGCTCCTCTCGTTGAGGTACGTCCGCATGCGGTTCAGGACGGGTTTCGCGTCGGCGTCCCCCCCCCGTTCGAGCTCGGGCAAGAACCGGTCCTGGACGACGTCGAGCGTCTTCCCAAACTGCCGCCCGTACGCCGCGTACATCGCGAACCCGGCGTGCTTCAGGAACGCCTCCAGCGCGGTCGCGCTGAACCGGTTCGCGGGCACCTTATTCAACAGCCGCGAGACCCACCGCCACGCGTGCGCGAGCCCGTGCGGGTGCTTCGCGTGCTCCGCCTGGCAGTACGCCGCGTGGAACAGCGCCACGCCCCGGAGCCGCAGGCAGTACGAATCCGTGCTCTCCCGCGCCGCGCGCCGCTCCCCCGGAGGAGGCTGGGTCCCCGTCGGAGCGCCCGGCGGTTCCTCCTCCTGCTCCACCTCCCTGTACCCCATCAGCTCGAAGTACTCGTCGTCGCTCCGGTACCTCCCCTGCACGAACGGGTAGTACTTGGGCACCGCCAAGACGCAGCTCTCGTGCAAGAGCGCGACGAGCAGGACGCCGAACTCGGGCTCAAACGCCGCCACCCTGACGGCGACGTCGGCCAACGCGAACGCGAAGCGGTTGAGCTTGCTCACCTGCGAGTCGCACTGGGTGATCAACCGCTTCGCCAGCGCCAGCGTCGCGAAGGTTCGCGCGGGCGGGTTCTGGCGCGGGAGCGACTGGAGGAACTGGGAGACCTCCACCGCCTTGCGCTCGATCTGTCGCCGCGTCGCCGCGATTTGCTGGACGTGCACGGTGATTTGCGCGTTGATCTTGCGGCGGTCGCGCTTCGCCGCGGGGGCGGAGGCGTAGTCCACTATCGCGGCGCGCGCCTCGCGAAGCGCCGCCGCGAACCGGCCCTCGTCCGCGGACGCCTCCGCGGCGACGAAGACGCGAGGGACCGCGCCGGAGGAGGAGGAGGAGGCGCCGGAGGATCCCGGCGCCGCGCGCGAGGAGGACGCCGAAGCCTCCGCCGCCCTCTCCGCCGCCTTCGCCTCCCGCTCCGCCTTCGCCTCCCGCTCCGCCTTCTCCCTCGCCTCGCGCGCCTTTTCGGCCTCCTCCTCTCGCGCCTTCCTCGCCGCCTCCTCTCGCGCCTTCGCCTCCGCGCGCTCCCTCTCGATCCTCGCCTTCTCGGCGGCTTCCGCGGCGGCTCGCTCCTGGCGCACAGCCTCGGCGGCGTCGGCGGCGAGCACCGCGCGCAGCGCCGCGTCGCGGCTTCGCCATCGGTTCTCCATCTCCTCGAGTGCGGCGCGCTCCTCCGCCTCCGCGAGCGTGGCGGCGCGCGCGTCGCTCGCGGCGAGGTCCGCCGCCATCTTCGCCGTCGCGGCGGTCACCGCGGCGCGCTCCTCCGCCTCCGCCTGCGACGCCCAGTGGAGCTCGAGCTCGAGCGCCTCCCTGCGCCGCTCCGCCGCGCGCCGCGCCGCCGCGCGCCGCGCCGCGGTGCGCTGGTGCGACACCGCGCGCGCGCGGGAGATGGCTCGGAGGGACGTCGAGGGTGGATCGACGCTCGGATCTTTCTTTCCCCCCGGGGACGCGCCTTCTCCGGACCCGGGGGCCCGGGCCCGGGGGGAGAGACCCGCGAACGGGTCATCGTCATCGTCCGGGCGCTCCGCGAACGAGGGCCCGGTCGCGGACGCGCGCGGGGTCCCCCCGACCGAACCCGCGCCGCGAGGCGACGCGCCCTCCTCCGCGGACGACGCGTCGGAATCGCTGTCCTCGCCGGGGAAGCGGATGACGCGCGCTCCGGGCGATCGCGCGGAGACGCCGGGCGCGACGCCCGCCTCCGCGCGAGCCTCCCGCGCGTGAAACCCTTCCCCGTCGCGCCCCGACCCCGCGCCGAGGCTGCCGCCGCCGACGATGACGCCGAACAGCTCGTCGGCGTCGCTGTCCGAGTCGTCGATGGCGTACAGCGCGTGGATCGCCATCCGTCCCGCGCGGCGACGCGCGAACGCGCCAGCGCGCGCCCGCGAGTGATGACGAAGCGCCCCCGGAGGAGTCGATCGCTCGTCGATTCCCACGTCGCGCGCGAGAGTTCGAAAATAATGTTCAGCGAGCAGCGAGACGGGTTTCGAAAGTTGGAACCCAGCAAAAAGGCGTTCGACTCGTCGCGGGTGACACCCTCCTCCGCTCGATACCTCTCCGCCCGCTCTTCTCACCCACGCCTTCGCCGTCACATCGCCCGTCTCTCTTTCGTCGCTCCGCGCCATCACCCGTTCCCCCGACGACTCGGCTCGAACATCTCCGCGTCTTTCCCCCCGGCGCGCCGCATGAACTTGGGCAAATCGTCCGGCACGTCGAGGATGCGGTCCGCGTAGTACATGTGATGCGTCGGTCTGAGCCTCACGGGCCCCTCCTTCGTCCCTCCCCCGGCGTCGCCCGCCTCTCCCCCCTCCACCTCCTCGTCGATCGCGCTCAGCGGGACCGCGACCATCTTGCCGTTGCTCAGGCTCGCGTGCGTCGGCGAGAAGCACTCGGGGCACCGGAACCTCTCCACGTTGGGACTCGACGCGAACGCGACGGGCGCCGGGGCGTCTTCGTCCTCGGAGGCGCGACCGTGGACGCGAACCTGCGCGGGTCGGAACAGGGCCTGCGCGGAGAACGGCGCCCCCGTGAGCTTGCGGCAGATGGCGCAGTGGCACGCGGACACCGCGGTGGGCTCGCCGGTGAGCGCGAGACGGGTCGCGCCGCAGTGGCAGCTGCCTCGCCGCGTCGAGGGCGCGCCCGAACCCTCCTCGCTTTTCGCCGCGTCGTCGGCGGTCGCCCGGGACATACGACGAGATGGGGACGCGACAGACGACGAAGACGACGACGACGACGACGAGCGAACACGGGGCGCGCGGGGGGGGTGGAGGGGGGCGAACGCGAGGCGTGTCGCCGCCCTCGCCGCCGCCGACATGTACCCGGCCGCGCGCGGGCGGGTGTGGTGGCGCGCGGGGAACGCGTCGGGATGTTGCGTCGCCCCGAACCACGTTTGTTTTCGGTGGTGATGAGACCGACGGACTCGAACGAACGACGTCGTGACGACGCGTGCTCCAGGTGAGACATCATGGTTTCGGTACCTGCGTGGCGTCGCCGCGCCCCCCCCTGGGTCCCACACCCCCCCCGCGCGCGCGAGGGTGTTCCGCGCCGATGTCCTCGTCCTCGCCCGTCGCGTCGTCGCTCGCCCTCGGCGCGCCCGCGCGCTCGCCCCCCTCGCGCCGCGCGTCTCCTCGTCCCGGCGCCCGCGCGTCCACCCTCGCCCCGGGCGCGTCCCGGGGCATCGCCGCCCCGGCGCCCCCCCGGCGGGTCCGGGTCCGGGTCCCTCCCGCCGCCGGCGCGCGCTCCGTCGCCCCGCGCGCGGGCGCGCACGTCGGCATCGTCGACGACGCCGCCGTGCACAGCTCGAGCCTCGTCTCCACCGGCCTCGCCCCCGCGAGCGCCCCCGCGCGTCCTCTGAGCGACCTCGTCGAGTTCCAGGGCGTGCACCACGTCGCGGTGATCGTGGAGAGCTTGGCGGAGAGCCTGGCGTTTTACCGCGACTTCCTGGGCCTCCCCGTGAACCCCGACCGCCCCGCGGATAAGCTCCCGTACGACGGCGCGTGGCTCATGATCGGCCCGGAGATGGTGCACCTCATGGAGCTCCCGAACCCGGACCCCAGGGATCCCGTGCGCAGGCCCGCGCACGGGGGCAAGGACAGGCACTTTTGCGTCGGCGTGAAGAACCTCACGCCGCTCGTCGACGCGCTCGAGAGGCGAGGCGTGCCGTACACCGCCAGTCGCAGCGGAAGGCCCGCCATCTTCTTCAGGGACCCGGACGCGAACACCCTGGAGGTCGTGGAGGGGTTGGAGTGGAGGGGGGAGAACGACAGGAACCTGACGCTGTAGAGTGGAGGGGGGCGGACGCCCGGAGTCGACGATAGTCTTTCTTAGTAGAGCGAGAGCTTTGGAAACCGGAGCTCTGGATTTTTGGAAAACCAAAGTCTGGAAAAGTCTTGCGCGGTCCGACGAATCGGCGTTCGATCCGCCCTTCCCGCACCTGGACCTCCTCCTCCGGCCGCGCTTCCCTCCGCGCGACCGCCTCGCGCGCCAACGCGCGCGTCGTACGACCGACACAACCCTAAATATCCGCTCGCGCGTCGAGGCGTGGCGCGGGCGGAGTGTTCGGCGAGCGCGGTCGCGCGGGACGGGTCGGTCGGCGGCGGCACTCGCGCGCGACGGGGACGCGCGCGGCGCGATCGCGATGGCGGCGGAGGCCCCGCCCGTCGGCGGTGGCGCGTCGCAGCGCGACGACGCGAAGGCGACGATGACGGGGACGACGATGCATCCGCGCGCGCTCGCGCACGTCGGTGCGTCGGCTTTTGACCGCGGATCCGCCCCGGCGCGAACCCGCGCGAGGGTCGCGACGCGCCGCGCGGGGCGATCTCGTCCGCGCGCCCCGCGCGTTCCCCTCGCGCGCGCCCCGCCCCGCGCGTCTCGCGTCCTCGCGCGCCCGTCGCGCCGCGCGGTGCCGACTACTCGATCGGCGCCCCCCGGGACCTCCCCGATCGGCACGCGTCGTTCGCGATCGCGGGTTCGGCGCGCGATCGACCGCCCCGACCCCACCTCCGGTGTGGCCTTCTCGCCGAACCATCCATCCCCCCCTCGTTGACGAACCCACGCATCCCTCCTCCCCCCCACCTTCGCTCAGGGCGCTACGCCGCGGAGCTCGACGCGAGGCTCGCCGTCCTGGCCGAGCTCCAGGCGCGGTACGAGGAGGACGGCGAGGTGAACCTCCGCGGCGACGCTCGAGGCGGACATCATTCGCGAATGCGAGCGCCCGGATCCTCCGACGGACGCGCGGAAGACGCCCCCGAGGGTTCGGACCCTTCGCCGCCGCGCCAGCCCTGGCGGAAACACGAGCGCGAGCGCCTGCGCCGCGCCCTGCTGAGGTTCGGCCTCGGGCGGTGGCGCGCCGTGCACGAAGCGTCCCGGGTAGAGGGGAGGGCCGCGCTCGACGTGCGCCTCGCGTGTTTCGACTTTGCGCGCGCCGTCGCCGAGCGCGCCCGCGACGCGCGCGTCAAGACATACCTCGCCGCGCGCCTCGCGGACGCGCCGCGAGCGTCGAGCGAGTCTCCCTCGCCGCGCGACCGGAAGCCGCTTCGGCCGAACGCTTCGACCGAACTTCGCCTCTTCGGCCCGGACCCGCTCGTGGGTCCCTGGTCGAAGGTTCCCCGAAACGCCGACGCGTGGGCGCGGCGACTGCGGCTCCTCGACGCCGTCAACGCCGCCGCGGAGAAGTGCGTCGCCGAGGAGACGCGCGAGGAGGCGTTGGCGCTGATCGCGCGGGCGTTTCATTCCGGTGACGCGGACGCGGACGGAGCCGAGCTTCCGATGACGCGGACGCGGACGGAGCCGGGCGGCTCCGACGCGGCGGACGACGACGCCGCCTCCCGACTCCCGCCGTGGTGGTCGCCCGAGTGCGACGCGGCGCTGCTCTTCGGCGTCCGTCGGCACGGGTTCGGCGCGTACGACGAGACGCGCCGAGACGCGTGGTGCGAGCCTATTTTCGCGGAGGCGGCGTCGGCGAACGGCGGAGAGGAGGCGCGCGCGGCGTTCGAGGCGAGCGGGAGAGCGAGCCGAGAGCGGGCGACGACGCCCGTCGAGACGCGACCGACGCCGGAGGCGTCCAAAGACGACGACGAAGAGTCTTCAAAGTCCGACGACGACGACGAAGAGTCTTCAAAGTCCGACGACGACGAAAAGTCTTCAAAGTCCGACGACGACGAAAAGTCTTCAAAGTCCGACGACGACGGCGAGTCTTCAGAGTCCGACGACTCGGACGGTGGTCGTCGTTCTTCGCCCGGAGAAGGCGGCGCGGGGGCGTCGCTCGCGGACTCGAACCCCCTCGCTTGGCCGCCCCCCGCGACGCTGACGGCGCGCGTGAAACGCTTGGCGGCTCGACTCTCCGCCCCGGGCGCGTGCGTCGCCTCGGACCCGCCGTGGGTCGGCGCGCTTCTCGGCCGCCCGCGCAAGCGACCGCGCCGCGCCGATCCGTTCGCGCCGAGCGCGGCGAACGAGGCGGAGGCGAAAAAATCCCGCGCCAAGAGACGCCGCGAGGAAAAGCGGAGGCGACTCGGGCTCGTCGCCGACGCGATGCTCCGCGGGAGGTGGGAGGAGGCGGTGGACCTGCAGAGAGCCGCGGACGAGGAGCTCGAGGACGCGAACGCGTGCCGAGAGGAGCGCGCGAGGCTGGAAGCGCTGGACGAGGCGGACGAGGCGGACGAGGCGAAGCCGCCTTCCGAGCCGCCTTCCGAGCCCCGAGGAGCCGACCCGTCGCCCGACCCTTCGCCTTCCGAGGTTCCCGAGGCGCGAAGCTCGGCGCGAAGCTCGGCGCGAAGCTCGCGGAAGCTCGCGGCGGCGAAGGCCCGGGTCGACGCGCGCCCTCCGAAGCTTCGCTGGTCGAAGAAGGACCTGAGAGCGCTCGTCGCGACGCTCCTGGATATCGGCGTGCCGTGGAGTCGCGAGCGCGGGTGCGAGTGGGTCGCGCTGGCGACGCGCGCCGGCGTCGCCCCGGAGAAGTGCTCCAGGGACGCAGCCCGCGACGCGTTCGACGCCGTCGTCACCGAAATCGCGCTCGTCATGGACCTCACCGACGGGAAACCGCTCGTCAAGACGCGAGCCCCCGCGGACGAGCATAAGCCCGAGTGTCGCTGCGCCGTGTGTAGGATCCGGCGCGCGAAGGAGAAGGGCGCCGACGCCGAGACGAAGGAAGAAGACGAAGGACAAAGGACGAAGGACGAAGACTCGGACGAAGACGAAGGACCAAGGACCAAGGACGAGGACTCGGACGAAGACTCGGACGTGAACGAAGACGTGAACGAAGACGAGAACGACTCGGACGCCGCCGCGGACGACTCGGACGACTCGGACGACGACGACGCGTTCACGATGCGCCCGAGCGCCGCCGCCGCCGAGACCGAGACCGGAACCGAAACCGAACGCGAAGGCGTCTCCGCGCGGGCGCCCGCCGCCGCGAACGCGAACGCGTCTTCGCGGCCTTCTCGATCGGCGACGTACCCTTTCGGTCTGCTGAGCCACGTCGCCGCCGCGCGGGTGCGGGACCGGCTCGACACGTTCCACGCCCTCCGCCACGCGCAGGCTCTGGCGGGCCCCGGCGGCGTCGCGAGCCTTCCTCTGCCTCCGATCGTCGGCAAGGCGCTTCCGAGCTGGTGGACGGCGGGGATGCACGATCGCGCGCTCGTCGCCGGCGCGGCGCGACACGGGTTCGAGGGGGGGACGCTGCGCGGAGTGGCGAGCGATCCGGGGCTGCCGTTCGCGGAGAGGCCGGAGGGGGACAGGCTCCCGCCGGGGAGGTTCTGCCAGAACCTCGTCGGCGTCGTCGCGAGGTTCTGGAGGAGAGGCGTCCTGAAGAAGGCGACGCGAGAGGCGGAGGCGCGAGGGAAGGAACACACCCTGGCGCAGTCGTAGGTATCATTTTTTTTTTTTCACCTGCTGATCTCGACTCGTCGCTCAGCAGCAGCAACAACTGGCACTACACTTTCGCGCCATCGGGGGCCGGATCTGCCGCGGCGGTGTCTCTTGCTCATGGGCTCGGACGCGGCGATGACGCTGACGGATCTGCCGCTCGAGTGCTTGGCGCACGCCTTGCGCTTCCTGCCCGCGGCGGACGTCTCTAGCGCGATGGCGTCGTGCGCGACGCTCCGCGACGTCGGCGGCTCCGAGACTATGTGGCGCTGGCTCTCGTGGCGGGACTTCGGGATCGTGCCCCCCCCCGGCCCCCTCCGCGCCGACCCCGCGCGCGGGGGGCTGCACTCGGAGGCGGCGTTTCGCGCGGGCGCGCCCTGGCGCCGCCTGTACGCGCACGTCCGCCGCGAGTTGTCCGAAGCGCCCGTCCTGACCCCCTGGCGTCGCGAGCTCGCGCTGCCCGATCGGAGCGATTCGTGGGTTTCGGTGCGGGACGGCCGCCTCGTCGAGACCGCCGACGCGCCGACGGTGCGGCGGCGGCGGCAGATGCGCGACGCCGACGCCGAGCGCGGCCCGGGCTCCTCCCGCCGCCGCCCCCCGGTTCTGCGCGCGCAGTGTCTGTACTGCGACGGCGGCGTGGACGAGAACGACCCTCGACACGGCCCCGCCGCCGTCTTCGACGCCGACGACGCCGACCGCTTCTACTGCTCCGCCGCCTCCGGGAACGTCCACCTCGTCGCGTGTTTCGTCGAGGGCGACGTCGCCGAGGCGCACGCGCGCGAGGAGCGCCGCATGGACCGAAGGGCGTACATGACCGAGAGGTGTTCGCTCCTCGCGAGCGTGAACCGGCGACTCATCGCCGCGCAGAGCCTCCCCGAGACGGACCCCGAGGCGTCGCGGGGCGTCGAGGAGGTGATCGCGGCGTGCCGCGCCGAGCGGGACGCGACGGGCGCGCGCTTCGACTTCGCCGGGTGGCGCGACGAGGACCTCGAGAACTTCTTCGTGCACTACCTCGTCCGCGCGAGGGGGGAGTTCATGGGCAACGGTCCCGGGGACCGGCTCGCGCTTCTTCTGTTCGACGAGTTCGACCTCGATTCGACCGACGACCTCGACTCCTCGTTCCGCGACTTGGAGCGCGCGCGCGGCGTCGCGATGGAGGCGGCGCACGAACGCCGCGCCAAAATCCTCGACGTCGATCGGCCGCACGTCCCGCGCGCCGAGCCCCGGCCGATCGTGGAGGTGGAGCTCCTCGCCGCGATGCGCGAGGCGCGGAGGCAGGGAAGAGACGCCGAGAGGAGACGAGGGCGTTCGGGAAGCGGCGACATTGGAGTCCCGCGCCGCGTCGCCCGCGGCGCTCGGCTCGGCCCGCGCGCCGCGACGGAACACGCGGAAATGCTGAGGCTCTTCTCCTCGCGTCTCGCGCTCCGGGAGTTCACCGACGCGTACTGGCGCGACGAGCGCCGGATCGGGTTCTTCTCGCCGTGCTGGCCGCGGGAAGGCCCGCCCCCGGCGACGGGCGTGTTCCCGCGCGACAAGACGAACGACGCCGAGGGGGAGACGGGCGGAGACGCAGAAGAGACGGGCGGAGACTCGGACGACGGGGAGACCCCGGAGCGGAGGAGCATGGGGGCGAAGCGAAAAGCCGCCCAGCGGTTCACGGTGGTGGCGCGCGACGCGCGGGGCGACCGGAGCCGCGACCGCCCGCACCACCCCTCGTCGTTCGCGCGGCGGCAGATCGCGCGTCGGCTCGGCGCGGCGTGCGACATCGGCGATTCCGAGGACTCGGGGCACTCCGACTCGGACGTCTCCCCCGTCGGTTCCTCGTCGGAGGATGAGGAGGACGAGGTGGACGGCGCGCCCGGTTGGCTCGCGAGCCGGCGGTACGCCGCCGACCCGGACCTCATGCCCGTGGTCCGATCCTCGCCGTGGCCGCGCGTCGGCGGGGTCGTGACCGAGGTGGAGGTGAGCCGCGAGGGGCAGTTCACGTGCCCGGTGAAGTGCGGGGTGATCTTCTTCTCGCCGGGGCCATCGCGCGAGGACCTCGACGCGTGCGCGGCGCGGCTCGCGCGGACCGAGGCCGAGACGCGCGCGAAGAGGAAGAAGAAGAAGCCGCTCGCGTCGCCTCGGGGCCCCCGAGCGGAGGGCGAGGGCGAGGACGAGATCGGGTCCGACGCCGGGTCCGATTTCGACGACTCCGATTCCGGAGACGACGATGATTCCTCGCGGGTGTTCGCGACGGACCCCGACGCCGCGGCGGTGGCGGCGTGGGTCCGGGAGAGCGTGCGCCGCGGCTGCTCGGCGTTTGACGGCGTCGAGACGTTCGACGCGCTGCGGACCGCGGCGGATCGCGGCGCCGTCCCTCCCCCGATCGCGGCGCACTCGAGCGCGCCGACCGCCGACTCCGCGGGCGGGGTGTACGCCGAGTTTGAGCCGCCGCGCGAGATTCCCGACGCGAACGATCGCGACTCGCGCGGGTTCGCGCCGGCGGCGTGGTTCCGGTTCGATGATCGCGTCGAGGGCGAGCCGAGCGACACCCTGAGAATCGCGCTCGAGAAGCCGCGGTGGGCGCGGCTGATGTGCGTGAAGCTCGTCGCGTGCGAGAACCTGATGCGGGAGTGGGAGGACGACCACGAGGCGCCCAACGTGGACGTGCGGGGGGTGTACGCCTTCGGGGCTCGGGTGGATCTCGACGCGTTCGGCGTCGGCGTCGGGGGGGAGGGGGGGGAGAGACGCGAGCCCCCGGGGAAGTGCGCGCACAGGTTTGAAGAGTTTCGAAGGGCGCGGAGAAACGCGGACGGGCCGAAAGTGACGCCCTTCGAAAAAATTTTCAGCCTCGCGGAGAAACGGGCAAGGCAGATGAATTGATTGATGAATAACAGAGACTCGGCGGAGTGCGCGCGGCGCGAGGGACTCTCGTCGATAGACGCCGCGAGCGAGGCGATGTTTCTGGAGAGCGTTCGTTCTCCTCGCGTGTATCAATACTGAATGGTTCGCACTACTTGTTGGTTCGCTCCCACTCCGCGGGGGTTTTCGTGCTGAGCTGCAGCGCGTGCAGGCCGTCGTCGAATTCCTTCTGGAGGATAGCGTTCACCATGCGGTGCCTCTTGATCGGGGTCATGCCCGCGAAGCGCTCGCTGACGACGGTGACGCTGAAGTGGGACTCGTTCGAGCGCACGCCCGCGTGGCCGTCGTGGAGACCCTTGTGGGTCGCGTGCTTCTCGCTGTCGTCGTTCACCACGAGCACCTCCGGCGCGAGCTCGTCCGCGATCTTCCGCTCGATGGCCTCGCCCACGGGGCCGTACGTCGCGCGAGAGGGGGGGAGGCGCGCGGGGCGGGACCCGCGCGAGCCGAGGCGCCCGAGCGGAAGCGCGCCGGGGCGCGCGTGAGCGCCGAGAGCGACGCCGAGAGGCGCGGACATCGAGCGCGAGGCGTGTGTCACGCGAAGCCGAGAGTGACGCGAGGGCCCCGGGGGCGGAGTGTTTCGACGTGCCGTCGAGAAGCTTCGAGTGACGATGACGACATGACGACGTCCGCGCGCGATTGAACGAGCGTCGAGTCCGCCTGGCCGGCGGCGAAAAAAAAATGGGCTGCTCCGGGCGAAATAACGCGCGCCGGTATTGACGTTGGACGCCGGGCCTGATGAAAAACATGAAGCCCCCTCCCTCCTCGCACTCCCTCCTCCACTCACATGGGGTATATTTTCGCGAAGGCGTCCCCCTCGACCCCCTCCGCGCTCACGGGCACGCACTCGAGCGAGATGTCCAGCGCCCTCGCCCGCTCCGACTCGGCGCACTTGGCCATCCCCACGCGACACTTGATCTTCGCCGCCGGGTTCCCCCGCGTCCCCACCTTCCCGGACGTTTCCACTCCAGACGCCGCCTTTTCGCTCCCCGGCGGAATCAGCGCGATCGGCTCCGGGAGGTGGAGCATCGTCTGCGCCCAGTGCGTCTGGCGCTCGTGCGGCGAGGTACTCAGCGTCGGCGCGCACTCGGCGCAGAACCTCGCGCCGAACTCGGTGTCGAACCAAAGCGCGACGCCGTGCACCATCACCGGAGCGTCCACCGCGTCGTCTTCGATCACCACGCTCCTCTGCGTGAGCCCCGTCGCGCCCTCGCCCGCGCCCGCCTTGACGCTCGCGTCGTCCTCGTCGCCGCGGACGCCGTCCGAGCGCGCGGCGAGGTCGACCCACGCGCTCGTGAACTCGAGGTCGTCGACGGCGATCGAGCACAGATCGAGCCGCTTCACCGTCGCCGCGTCCGTGCACGCGTGCGCGCCCTTCATCGGCGTCACCATCGCCGCCTTGCACGCGTCTTCGCGCAGACGGTCCTGAACCTCGGGCATCTCGAACCCGTACACGTCGTCCCAGAACGGCGCGGACGTGGCGAGCCGGGAGAAGCCCGCGACGCGAATCGTCGCGACGTCCGGAAGCACCGCGCCCCCCGGTTTCAGCAGCGCGTCGCGCGCGACAATCACCGTGTCCAGCATCGACTCGTACAGCAACGCGTACCCCATCCACTCGCTCACCAGCACGTCGTACGTCCCGAGGTCCGACGCCGGGAACGGAACGAGCGGATCCCCACCGGATGCCTCGGTCTCCTCGTCCGAATCCACCTCCCGCGACCCGCCGGCGACGAGCGCCTCGGCTTTGCCCCGCGCGACGGTCACCGTCTTCTGAAGCCCCGCGCGCCGCACGTTGGCGCGCGCCACCCGCGCGATGGGCGCCGCGCCGTCGATGCCGACCACCTTGGACGCGCCGCCCCGAGCCGCGAACATGGAGAGGATGCCCGTGCCGCACCCCACGTCCACCACCTTGGCGCCGCGAACGAGGCTCGGGTTCCGTTCCAACGCGTCGCGGTACGCCCTCGTGCGCGCGACGTCGTCGAGCATCGTGCGGTGGATGTCGAAATACGCGTACGAGCCGAAGTAGTTGTTGTCCACGCGCTGAAGCGTCGTCTGGAGACTCGACGGGGTCCCGCGAACGACTCGGGCCCTCGAGGCGGAGGCGTCGGAGGCGTCGGAGGCGTCGGAGGCGTTCCGCTCCGATTTCGTCGGGAGGCGGCCGTCGAGAGGTTCCTCGTCGTCGTCTTTCGTTTTTGTCTCCGTCTCCGACTCGCCTTCGCGGCGCTCGAGGGAGAACACGGCCGCGCCGACGTTCGCGGGGGCGTCTTCGTCGGCTGGGGCGCCGCCGAGGGCGTTCGTGAGTTCGAGCACGCGGAGGCGGAGGGCGGCGTTTTCGGCTTCGGCGGCGGCGAGGGCGGCGGCGAGGCGCGGCGCGGCGTCGGCGGGAGGCGCCCTCGGCGCCGTCGCGGATGCGTCGGGATCGTCGTTCGCCGCGTCGTCCGGGGCGGGACCCGCGGCGGTCGCGGCGAGGGTGAGCGCGGCGGTTCGGGAGGCGGCGCGCTCCGCCTCCTCGTCGTCCTCGATGCGCGCGTGCGCGTCGTCTCCGTCGCCCGCGTACGCCTCCCACTCGAAGAGCAGCGGGTCGTCCTCGAGCGCGGGCGCGAGGAAGCGCTCGTCGCGATGCTCGCCGCGCGCGATGCCCGCCAGCGCCGCCTCCGCGGCGGCGGCGCCGGAGACGCCGCCCGCGACGCGCGAGCGCGCGTAGTTCAGGCACTGGATGACGGAGTAAAAGTCCGGGGCGTGCGTCGCGCGGAGCGCCCGGAGGTCGAACCCGTACGCCTCGGCGGCGTGGCGAAGCGCCGCCGCCGACGACGCGTGCGTGGCGTCGGAGAAGAGGCATCGCGCGGGGCGCGCCTCGTCGTCCTCCTCCTCCCAGTCCGCGAAGTCGCCGTCCTCGCCCGTCTCCAGGTCATCCGAGCGATCGTCCTCGGAAGCAGACATCGCGCGAACGTGACGCGCGCGAAACGAGCCGAGGCGCGAAGCGCGGCGCCGCGCGAAGTGTCCCGCGCACGCGCCGCCGCCACCGCGAAGAATAAAGCGACTTGTAGCGGCGCCGGCGGTTCATCGGGCCGAGATCGACGACGATCGGCGAGCGGCGACGACGGACCGACCAGCTGCGCCTCGGTCGATCGACCGCCGCGCCCGCCACTGGCGTCACGTCTCGGCCATCACCGTCGTCTCTCCTCCTTCATCGGCGCTGGCGCGCGGCGGCGTCCCGCCCCACACGCTCGCGATGGCGTCCGCGGCGCCGCGTCGGAAGATTAAGCTCCGCCCGAAGGACTTCGAGGTGCGCCCGAGTTCCCTCGCCGCGCCTCCCGGAGCGCGCGATCTCGCGCGCCCGCGAGCAACCCTAACGCGCCTCTCCTCCGTCGTCGCCTCCCCTCCCCCCTCCCCCTCCCCCGCGCAGAGCGACGCGTACCTTCGCAAGCTCGAGGGCATCACGGTGCGGCTGTCGAGCGCGTTCCCGGCCGCCCCCCCCATGGACCGCCAGGACGTCGCGAAGCTCGTGATGGAGCTGATGCAGGGCCACGAGGAGACGCTCGGCGCGCACTCCCCCGCGCCTCGCGCGATGGTCAAACTTCCCGCGCGGCACTGGCGCGATTTCGCCCCCGGCGGCGCCCTCTTCGCCATCCTCCGCCGGTGCCTCCGCGAGAAGCACGCCAAGTCCCTGCGCAGGTTCGACTGGCAGAGCGACCACAAGCGCCTGGAGTTCGTGGAGATGATGCGCCAGTGCGGCGACGACCTGAGGGAGAAGGGCCTCGAGCGCCGCGTCGTCGTGTGCTTCGCCCCGGACGTGCCCCGGGAATCCCGCGCCGCGCTGCGCGCCTCCGTCCTCGCCATGCGCGCGGTCCTCGCGACGTCGCCCGCGGACGACGGCGTCACGCACATCCTCCACGCGCCCATCCCGTCGGCTGCTGCCCCGTCGGCCGCTTCCCCGGAGGATGCTCCGGGGTCCACCGCCCAACGACCGACGATTAGCGCCGCCGACAAACCGAAGGCGCTCGGCGTCGTCGGCAAGGAGGCGCTGGTGCGCCTCCGCCGGCACCCCTCGAGCTACGACCACTGGGTCGCCCTGTCCGGGATCGCGCGCGAGGCGTACGCCGAGGGTTCGGTGTTCGACGCGGAGCCGCCGGAGGTGGACGAGGCGGACGACCATCTCGGCCTGCGAGCCCGCGCCGATCGCGCGTCGTCGGGGCCGACGCGCGTCACGACGGAGTGGCTGACGGATTCCGAGGCGTTCAACGAGTGGTGCGACGAGCGCGAGTACGCGTGGGAAGACCCCGCCGAGAAGGCGGCGCGCGTCCTCCGAGAAGCCACGGAGGCGCGCGAGCGCGTCGACGCCAGGGCGCAGGAGGCCGCCGCCTCCGAGGGGCTCCTCCCCGGGTCGCGTAAGCGCCCGAGGGAGGACGCCGACGGCGCGGTGCCCGAGGGCGGCGAAGGCGAAGACGCGCGCCTTCCCGGGACGGCGGCGCCCCTCGCGACGACCGCCGCCGAGGAGACGGTGGCGCCCGCGCGCTTAGCCGAGCGCCTCGCGCCGAACCTCGTGAAGCGCCAGATGGTCGCGCCGCACAGAGCGGTGTTCGTCGCCGCCGCGGGCGACGCCGGCGAGGGGGGGCCCGACGCCGCGGCGACGCCGTTCCCCGGGACGGGATTCCCCGGGGACGCGAACGTCGCCGTGGAAAACATCTCGCGAGGGCAGAGACCCGACGCGGCGCGGGAACGGCGCGACGTCGACGCGCTCGTCGCCAACGCCGCGGAGCGCCTTCCCGAGGAGACGACGAAAGGTTCGACGGAAGGTTCGCTCGAAAATACCGACGACGCCCCGGGGGACGATGATCGTCCGGCGTCGCCGCCCGGGTACGCCGCGTGGTTCGCTCGCGGCGCCGCGCCGCACGAGGTGGAGCGCCTCGGCGTCCCGGAGTTTTTCGCCGAAAAAGGCGCGGAAGAACTCGGGGACGCCCGGGACGCCCGGGACGCGTACGTCCTCGCGCGCGACGCGATGCTCGCGGTGGCCGACGCCGCGGCGTCCCGGGGGCGCGCGTGCGCCTTCCCGGAGGCGGCGCGAGCGGCGCGCGAGGCGCTCGCGACGGACGCGCGCTTCGGGACCCAGGTTCGGTTCTCGTCCGCGTCGACGCTCCAGCGGGTGTTTGACTTTTTGGAGCGGTGGGGGCTCGCGAACCACCCGAGGGCGCTCGCGAACCGCGCGCCTTGGTCCGTCGCGGGCCTCGAGACGCCGGGGTCGACGCGCGCGGCGGCGGCGGCGCTGTACGCGTTCGCGGCGGCGCCCGCGACGGGCGCGGAGGCGTTCGCCGCGAGCGCCGCGGGGGGTACGAGAACGAACGGGCTCGGTTCCGTCGGATCGAACCCGGAATCGGTACCGCCCGAGAGGGCGCCTCGGCTCGGGCGGCCGCCGAAGAACCCGGCGGTGATCGCGGCGAGGGAGGCGGCGGAGGCGGAGCGCGCGGGCCTGGCGGCGGCGGGGCGGGGCGACGCGGCGAACGGAGGGGGGGGCGGCGCCGGGCGGTGCTTCTCGTGCGGCGACCGATTGGAACCCCGCGAGGGGAACCCCGCGTACTTCGAGCTCGCGACCCCGGCGCGAGGACCCGGCGGGTCGCTCTTCACGTCCGCGGCGCTCGAGGGCGTTCGCGCGGGCGGGTCGGAGCCCTCGGGGAGCGCCGCGACGCGGCTGTGCGGGGTGTGTTTTTTCGACGGGAAGCTTCCGGACGGCGCGTCGAGCGCGAGCTTCGCGAGGATCCGGGGGGAGCCCGAACAAACCCTAAACAAGCCGGCGTCCGGGTTCGGGAGGGTGGACGGCGAGCGGCGGGAGGAGGAGGAGGAGGAGGAGGAGGCGGAGGAGGATTTGTGGACGGACCAGGAGACGTTGGCGCTCTTCGAGGCGCTCGAGGCGCACGGGCGGGACGACTGGACCGCGGTGGCGAACCGCGTCGGGACGAAAACCGCCGAGCAGTGCGTCAAGCGGTTCGTTCGATTCCCCGTCGAGGATGCCTTCGTGGAGGACCTCGCCGCGGGCGCCGGGGGTGCCGGGGCGAAACGCTCGGCGGCGCCGCCGTTCGGGCTCCTGAGCGACGCCGCCGACGCGCCCTTCGCGGACGCCGCCAACCCGGTGATGAGCCTCGTCGCGTTCCTCGCGACGTGCGTCGGGCCGCGCGTCGCCGCCGCCGCCGCCAGGGCCGCGCTTCGAACGCTCGCCGAGCTCTCCGGGGAAGGCGACGAGGAGGAGAACGGGGAGGGGCCCGCGGGAGGCGAGGAGGAGGGCGCCAAAAACGGCGTCTCGGAGAAGGGCTCGGCGCTCTGGGCGAAGACGCCGGCGCCCGCGGTGTCTCGCGAGCACGAACGCGCGGCGGCGGCGGCGGGGTTGGCGGCGGCGGCGGTGAAGGCGAAGCTCCTCGCCGACCGCGACGAGCACGAGATCGAGAAGCTCGTCGTCGGCGTCGTGGAGATGCAGATGCGCAAGATCGAGCTCAAGCTCAGGCAGTGCGAGGAGCTCGACGCGGGTTTGACGCGGGAGCGGGAGGCGCTGGAGCGCCAGACGGCGCGCGCCAACGCCGAGCGCAAAGCGGCGAAGCGAGCGGCGGAGGAGGAGGCGAAGCGCCTCGCCGCGTTCAGGGCGCAGGCGGAGGCGGACGCCGCGGCCATCGCCGCGAAACGCGCGGAGACGGAAGCCGCGCGAAAAGCCGCGGAGGAGGCGAGGATCGCGAGCGTTCCCCCCGAGCCGCGAGGAGGCGAGTGACGTCATCGTTTTATCATATCATAGGGATGGAAAATTACATCATTTTAAAAAAATATCCCGCGTCGTCACTTCAGGAACCAGACGACGACGTACGCGTAGATGATCAGACCCACGACGCACATCCACGCCCCGACGGTGTACGCGTCGTCGATGAGCCAGTCGTCGTCCCTCTCCCCCGCGTTTTTGTGTTCGTCGCCCGCCGCGTCGCCCCCGCCCCCCCCGCCCGGTCCCTTCCCCTTCTCCGCCGCGTCCTCCTTCCCCCCCACGAGCGGTTTCCGCTCCTCGTCCGTTTCCCTCTTCGCCGCCTCCGCCCTCTTCTCGTACACGTCGTGGATGTTGTACGCCAAACTCGCGGTGCACGCCATCGCGAACCCTATCACGGCGCTCGGCGTCTCCGTTCGCTTGTCCACGATGAGGTCGCTGAAGACGATGGTCGAGAGGTCTTTGAAGGGCGTGCAGATGGCGGAGATGATGGCGCTCGTCATCTTCACGAAGATGAGGTTGAACAGCACCACCCCGATGGCGAGCGCGCACACGGTGCACACGATGGGCACGAAGTCCGCCCCGAACCCGCCGTCCTCGGGCGACAGCTTCGCGCGAGCCGCGACGTCGCTCGCCTCCGCCCACGCGGCGTTGACGAAGAACATGAGGCACTGCTGCGGCGCGGAGAGAAGCATCGTCTGCATCCCGGTGAGCTTCAGGGGCTGGAGCAGAGCCTGCATCAGCATCAGGCGCACGACGTCCAGGCCGAGCGAGGACATCGTCAGCGCGAACCCGAGCGGCGAGAGCTCCACCTGCCCGAATTTAATCAAGACGCCGCCGATGGAGACGACGACGGCGGCGGCGACGGTGGACCACTTGAATTTCGCGGTGCCCATCGCGATGCTCAGCACAGTCACGCCCACGGGGAGCAGCGAGCCCGTCATCGCGTAAAACGCGGGGGAGACGTACTGCACCGCCTTGTTCTGCAGGAAGAGCTTCAGAGACAGAACCCCCGAGAACGGCAGGAGCATCGTCGCGTAGTTCCACTTGCTGATGCGCAACGCCGCGGACTCCTCGGGGCGGAAGCGCATGGCGATCGCGGCGAAGACCGTGCACACGAGCTGCTGCAGCGCCAACACCGTGCACTGGTACGGGTACCCCGAGCGGAACAGGTGCGCCATCGTCAAAGCGAGGGACGAACTCACGACCACGACCAGCACCGCCATGACGAACACCGCGTGCCCGGACGGGGGCGCGTCCGCGCCCGCGGCGGACGCCCCCATGACGACCCCCTCGACCGCGGCACCGACTCCGAGAACGTCCTAGCGAAGCGACGAGAGGTGACACGGGGCCAGACGATGCCCGCCCCCGACGGTAACGAACGCGAAGCCGAAACCGCGACGCGAGCGCGAGGCGACGCGTGCGAAACGGCGCGGCGGCGCGTGAAGTGGCCGCCCCGGGGGGCGGGGTTCGTCGGGTCCCGCGGGGGAGAGAGGGAGGTGGAGAGAGTAGACGAACTGTACACAGTAACCACCCTCTTACGATGTAAATCGTGTGTAAACTCGCGACTGGATCCGCATACGAATCTTTTTTCGCGTACATTTATTTCTGACTGTTTCGCGATTCCGATCACAGAAGGTTCTATTTTTCCATTTTCCCGTCACGAGGCGCGACCGCTCCGAGCCTAACACAAACCTCGCCGTTTCCTCGCCGGCGTTCCTCCGCTCTCCTCCCCGGCCTCTCTCGTCCACTTCCTCCGTCCTAAAGCTGCGGCCCGACCGACAGGGGCGAGAAGGGCTGGTCGTCCGACCCCCCACCGTGTCGCGCGGGCGTCTTCGGCTCCCCCCGCGCGTGCCCCCCTCCTCCGTCGTCGCCCCCGTCCCCGGGCTCCCCCTCGCCGAGTTCGCCATCCTTGGACGTTCTTCTCGGCGTCCCCGGGGCGTTGGCGGTGTAAAACTCCAGGGCGCGGAAGTGCAGATCGTCGAGCTCCGCGGTGATCATCTCGTAGTCGTCTTCCCTGAGCTCCTGGATGAGCGCGTACTTCTCCAGGCTCGCCTCGATCGTCGCCGGGAACTGGCGCGACACCATCAGCTCCGCCGTCTCCGCGGTGGCTCGCAGGCGCTCGCGATCCTCCAGCAGCGCCTCCACCTCCGCCTGCAGCCGCCGCTCTTCTTGCTCGCCGTTGTTCCTCCCCCCACCCTGGACGTACGCGGAGACGGCGGCTTTGCCCTTGGTCAGGGCTTTCCGCTGCAGCGCCTTGCGCTCCTTCTCCCGCGCTTGGATCATCTGCCGCACCTTCATCGCGCGCTCGTCCACGTCCGACTGCCCGTCCCGCAACTTCCGCAGCGTCTCGTCCACGATGGCGAGGTGCGCCTTGAGGCTCGCGCCCAGCTCCAGGAACTTCGGCGCCGCCGCGCGCGCCTTCCCCGTGCTCCCCTCGCTCGTCTGCTTCTTGTACTCCATCCACTGCTGCGTGAACTCCGCGCCGATGACGGAAATCGGAAGCGCCATGAGCAAGACGCTCGCCAGCATCGCGAGGCACGCGACGAATCGCCCCGCGCCCGTGATGGGCACCTCGTCGCCGTACCCCACCGTCATCAGCGTCACCATCGTCCACCAGAACGAGTCCGGGATGGACTTGTACGGGCTGGAGATGCGCTGGCACCCGGGCACCAACGTGCCGTCCTCCAGCAGTAACTGGTTCCCCGCCAGGGCGCCCTCGTCGCACTCGATGTCGAGCTTGCGGCTGTAGATGCCGAGGTCCGAGCGGTACGTCCCCCGCTCGGCGAAGAAGATCAGAGTCGCGAAGACCAGGACGGTGAGGGAGAGGAGGAAGAACATCATCGCGAGCATGTCCAGGGACTCGTGCATGGTGTTCGTCACGACCTGGAGCTTGCCGCTCCGGCTCCCGAGCTTGATGACGCGGAAGACTCGGACGAGTCGGATGGTGCGGAAGATGCGCGCGTTCCCGCCGCCGCCCGTGCTCAGGAGCAGCTCGACGTAGAACGGGACGATGGAGATGAGGTCCACCAGGTTCAGCGGTTGCACGACGAACTTTTTCGCGTCCGGGCAGCACAGCAGCTTCATCACGTACTCCGCCGTGAACGCGGTGATGCACAGGCACTCGATCACCCAGAACGCCTGCTCGTGCGGCGGGCCCTCGAACGAGTGCATCGTCTCGAGGCAAAACGTCACCGAGGAGATGAGGATGAGCACGAGAATCCCGAGCGACGTCGCGTACGCCCAGGCGGACGACTCGGGGTCGTCCAGGAAGAGCCACACCCGCAGGCGCGCCAGGCGAATCGCCTCCACCCACACGTCGTCCACCTCCGAGTGCAGCGCGGCGCTCTTCCCGGATTCCGACCTCGCCGACGCCCCCTCGCCCTTGGCGAAATCCGGCGCCTCCGTGCCGGCGTCGGACCCCCCCTCCGGAGCGAGGTGGACGTCCCCGGGGCTCGCGCCGCCGCGGCCGAACTCGTCCTTCTCCTCGTTTCCTTCGATGTAGCTCAGCGCGCGCGCGCTGACGGCGGCGGAGCCGGAGGCGCCCCGGGTGAGGGTGATCCGGTTCACCGACCCGTCCCTCGGCGACGAGTCGCCGCCGTCGCGAGCGCGTTCGTCTCCCGCCCGCGGCCCCTTCCGCTGCGCCCGGAGCCGATCCATCTCCGGGTCGTTCTTACGCCGCAGGGGGCTGAGGAAGTCCCCGTCCTCCGCCATGGAGGCGTCGTAGATGTCGTCCACGAACCGGATGCGCTTCTGATCTCTGATCTGCTCCGTCTCGAGCGATTTCACCGCATCGACCATGACGTCGCGCATCGACCGACCCGCGCGCGCCTGGAGAGCGCCGCGGGACGGGGAAAATTGCGCCTTCGCCCCCTCGTCGCCGTCGCCTCCTGCCCGTCGGGGCGAGCCCGGAGGTGGGACGGCATCCGCGAGGCGCTCGCGCGCGGCGTCATCGCCCTCCGACGCGAAACCCCCGCTCCCCGAGCCGCTGCCGGAGTCCGCGTCCAGGACGTCCGCGAGGTCCGCGAGATACACCGTCAAGCGCCGCCTGCCCCGATTCGCGTCGCCGCCATGGGTCGCCGAGGTCTGCGATAAGCGTCAGAAGGGGGTTGGGAGGGGGGGGAAGGGTCAGTCAGAAATCGGCGCGCGGGGCGGGGAGGGGACCCCAATGCAATCCGTCAAACCGTCGCCCGAACAAAGGCGGTGGGCCGAATGAATCGGGGCGATAATTCTCCGGGCGCGGGACGCACCGAGCGCAGGATATCCATCCCCGTATCGACCGCGCCCGCGATCGTCCCCGCGCGACGCCTTACGCCAGAGTCCTCTAGAGTCTTCCCCGTGCGAGGACGCCGACGCGCGTCGGTACCTTGTGAGCGCGCCGGGGCGCAATTCTCGGGTCGCGGCCAATTGGGCGGGTGGCCGCCCAAACCGACGAGGATCGCGTACAACAACAGACCGCGGGTCATCGGTCGTCCAATGCCGGATCGGGCGCGTCGGCGTCGGGTGAAATCCCGACGAATCAAACCCCCGAACGACGGTTTCGCGCGTTCCGTTTTCGCCGTTGTTGCTTTTCCTTTCGTCGCTCCTCGCGCACTCGACGCGACGCGCCTCGCCTCCCCGGGGGCCGGCGGGGAGGCCCCCCGCTCATGTCGGACGAAGATGACGACGCGCTCGGGTTCGCGACGCTCGCGCCCGCGTTCCTCCTTCACAAGGCGAAGGCTTCGCTCGAGGACGACGAGGCGCTGGGCCTCGCGAAGCTCTGCGCGGGCGTGGATGCGCGACACGTGAGCGACGCGCAGAGCCGCCCCGCGTTCCTCCTGGCCGGGAACGTCCTGCGACACCTCGACGCCCGCGACCGCCGCCTCGAGCGCGAGCGAGCGGCCGCGCGCGAACGCGAGCGCGCCGAACACGCGCGCGAGCTCGAGGCGGTTCTCTCGGAGGCGGACAAGGAGAACGCCGCGGCCAAGGCGAACGACGACGGCTCCCTCGTCGCCCCCGCCGCGCTCGACGCGCGCGCGCGCTCGCTCGAGGACGCCAACGCCGCGCTCGCCTCCGACCTCGCCGACGCGCGCGCGGAGGCGGACGCCCTCCGCGCCTCTCTCGAGACCGCCGCCGCCGCGCCCGACGAGGAGACATCGAAGGAGACATCGAAGGAGACGTCCCTCCGATTCGCGACGCGCTGCGCCGCCGCCGTCGACGAGGCGCTCGGGGCCAACCTCGAGCTCGAGCGGGTGCTCCGCCTGGAGACGGCGCGGCGGAAACGGGCGGAGGCGGCGTTGGCGGAGGTCCGGAGGACGCTCGCGGTTCGAAGGGCGGTGGCGGAGCTGCTTCGAACCGGAGTTGCTTCGGGGAGAGGATCGTCAGACGGCGCGCTCGTCGCCGAGATCCAAGCCGCCGCCGCCGCCATCCAACGGCGCGCGCGGGGGATGATCGCCCGGCGGAGGTTCCGGGAGATGTGCGCCGAGATCATCGCCGAGGACGCGAGGGGGGCGTAGCGACGACGCGACGAGCGAGCGGTGATGAGAAAAAGGACTGGGGACGAGGGAAATATCATGATGGTTCTCGACATCATCGCCGCCGTCAGGTACGGACGAAAGGGTGCGCCGCGAAATAACGCGCGACGACGCCGACCGTCCTCGCTCGCTCGCCACTAGTCCTAGTCCTCGTGCGTCTTCCCCCCCTCCGCCCCCCGAACCCTAAACCGCACGAACCCCCCCGCGCTCGTCCTCCGAAGCGCCGCCAAGACGATCCCCGCCGCTAACCACCTCGCGGCGAGCGTCACGCGCCGTGTGATCGCCGCCGCCCCGCCGGGCCCCGCGGGGACGGCCCACGTCGCCGCCGCGTCCGCCGCGCCCGAGGGAACCTCCGCGCGCCACCACCGCTTCCTCTCGGCGCCTTCGCCTTCTTCTTCTTCTCGCGAGTACCGGCCGTCGCGAGCGTCGACCGCGAAGCACCGCGCGAACACGCTCGGGGGCTCCAGCGCGATGTCGACGAGGCGCGTGGCGGATGCGGAGAAGAGGTTCGCGGTGGGGTCGGGGGCGGGGTACCGCGCGTGCATCGGGAAGGAGACCGACGCGGACAGCTGTGTTTTCGTCGACAGCTGTGTCGTCGAGGGCGACGCGTCTTCCGACGACGACGCTTCCGACTCTTCCGACGTCGTCGTCTCCGGAGAGGTGGTGTCTTCCGGAGGGGGATCATTCGCGGCGTGGAGTGGCGCCGCGGGGAGGATGATCGCGAGGGCGGAGGCGTTGCACTCGGGGGCGGTGCGCTCGCCGATGAGGAACGCGTCCTCGAAGACCAAGACGGAGGCGCCGGGTCCCGCACGCCTCGGGATGAGGCGCTCGAGCTCGAACCGATCCGCGAACAGGTTCGCGGGGAGGTGGAACGCGAGCGCCACCTCGCAGCGAGCGGCGGAGGGGGCGGGCGCGAGGAGCTCGAGGCGAACGGCGGAGCGGACCTCGCGGTGGAACCCCTCGCCGGTGAGCTCGTGCGCGAGGCGCGAGACGCGCGCGAACCCGTCGCCCGTCGCCGAGGCGTCGAAGATGGACGCCTCGGACGCGCCGAGGTACGCCGCGGCGCGCGCGACGGGCGCGCCGGGGGGGCGAGGTGCGCGAAGGATCGGGAGCGCGCGACAGGGCGTGCACGCGAGCGCCAGCGCGAGGAGCGTCGCGAGCCGCCCGAGGAGACGCATCGCGCGCGAAGGACGACGCGCGGAGGCGAAGTGTGCCGAGTCGAAGTCGGGCGGCTGATGAATCTCGGGGCGGCGCCGCGCGCTCATCACGTCGACGCGACCCGCGGGGCCGCGACGGCCTGAGGCTGATGACTCTTTCCTCGTCGCGGGCGCGCCACTCCCGGGCGCGCGGCTGCTTCCACGCCTCCCCGCCGCGCTCTTGGCGCGCGCTCCTCGCGCGCTCAGCGTCACCCGCACATCGCCCCCGGCCGCGCAGCCCGCCCGCGCGCCGCCTCTCTGCGATACCCGACGGACGGCACGCTCGCGTCCACGTGCGCGTGCGCCACGTCGCGAACGTCGTCGATCCTCCCGCCGCGATGGCCGCCTCGCTCGGTCCCGCGTGGCGAAGCGCCGTGCTCACCGCCATCAAGAAGAACGATAAGCACATGCCGTACGCCAAGTACTTCCAGCTCGCCACGGTCAAGCCGAACGGCCGCCCCGCGAACCGCACCGTCGTCTACCGCGGCTTCCTCGGTACGTGCTCGCGTTTCCGCCACCGGACCCGCGCCGTCGCGCGCGTCGGCTCGTCGAACCCGCGCGCGAACCGCGAACGGAACACCCCCCTCCCGCCCTCCCGATCGCGCGCTCACCTCGCCAACCCCCCCCCCGTCCTTTAGGCGAGTCCGAGGACATCACCATCGTGACGGACCTCCGCAGCAACAAGGTGGATGAGCTCCGCCGCGCCCCCTTCGGCGAGTTTGCGTGGTACTTCCCCGAGTCGCGCGAACAGTTTCGCGTCGCCGGCGAGCTCGAGGTGATCGCGAAGGACTCCGCGTCGATGCAGTCGGAGCGACAGGCGGCGTGGGACCGCATGTCCCCCGCGGGCCGCGCGCAGTTCGCGTGGCCCACGCCGGGGTTCCCGCAGCTCGAGGAGGGGGCGGTGAGGCCTGGGACGAATAAGCAGACGTTCGACGTGCCGGAGGATGTCGTCGCGGACGGCTCCGACGCAAACGACAACTTCTGCCTCGTCGTCATGCGCGTGGAGGAGGTGGACCACCTGAGCCTCAGGAGCAACCGGAGGTTCACGCACGTCAAGGTGAAGGAAACCGGGGAGTGGGTCACCACCGAGGTCAACCCGTGAGGATGAAGGGAACGCGCGAGCGAGCGACTTCGCGGTTCTAACGTCACACACGTCTGACGAGAGAGGATCCGGAGACGAAAAAGCCGGTGCCGACCTTTGCGCAGTGGACTCGCGTCAAGTTTCGTTCGTCGTCACGGCCTCAGTGCCACGCGTTTCGGATAACTTTCCGATCTCCGATCGTCGTTTTCCCCGGTCGGTCGCGCCCTCGACCCCGCGCGGTCACACCCGCGCGCGCCGTCGATGCTGAGAAGCCTCGCGTCGCGAGTCTCCCGCAGCACGTCCCGCGCCCTCGCCTCCTCGCCTCGCCCCGCGACCGCTCACCGCCTCGCCCACCCCCGCGGCGTCTTCGACATGTCCGCCTCCGCCGCGATGACGTCGCCCGCCGCGACGCGCGTCGCCCGGGTCGCCGTCCCCCGGCGGGCCGCGACCACGACCACCGCGCCCGCCCGCTCCTCCGTCCGCGCGTACGCGGCGAGCGGCCGCGGCTTCGCCCCCGGCGAGATCCGCCCGTTCGCCTCCCTCGAGGTCACCGCCGCGGAGTCCTCCGCGACGGACGCGATGGGCGCGGACGCGCTCGTGGTGTCCCTCTGTGAGGCGGACGCGGAGGCGCTCGCCGCCGACGACGCGACGTTCGAGGGCATCGCCCCGGGCCTCGCCGCGCTCGTCCACGACCTCGCGACCGAGTGCGAGTTCAAGGGCAAGTCCGGCCAGACCGCGTTCACGCGCGTCGGCGCCGGATTCCCGTTCAAGCACGTCGGCCTCGTCGGCCTCGGCGCCGCGGAGGAGGTCACGACGGCGACGTGGATCCGACTCGGCCGCGAAGCCGCCGCGTACGCCAAGAAGGCCAAGTGCGAACACGTCGTCGTGCGCAAGTACTGGCTCGGGGAAGCCTCCGCGGCCGAGTTCGAGTCCAAGGCGGCCGCGATCGCGCTCGGCGCGAGGCTCGGCGCGTTCGAGGACGTCCGGTTCAAGTCCGAGCCGGAGGCGGCGGCGCTCCAAAAAGTCACCATCGCCGCCCCCGAGGGCGCGGGGGATTGCGCGGCGGCGCTCGCCGGCGGCGCCGCCGCCGCCGCCGGCGTCGCGCTGACCAAGCAGCTCGTCGCCGCTCCCCCCAACGTCGTCACGCCCACCGCGCTCGCGGACGTCGCGGCGATGATCGCGAAGGAGTTCCCCAAGACGATGAAGGTGAAGGTGTTGGAGAAGAAGGAGTGCGAGAAGATGGGCATGGGCTCGTTTCTCGGCGTCGCGGAGGCTTCGGACGAGCCCCCGAAGTTCATCCACCTGACGTACACGCCGCCCGAGTCGAAGGACGGTTCCGGCTTGAAGAAGGTGGCGGTCGTCGGCAAGGGCCTTACGTTCGACAGCGGCGGGTACAACATCAAGGCGGGCGCGGGTTCGATGATCGAGATGATGAAGTTCGACATGGGCGGCGCGGGCGCGACGCTCGGCGCGGCGCGGTGCGTCGCCGAGATGGCGCCCCCCGGCGTCGAGGCGCACTTCATCGTCGCGTCGTGCGAGAACATGATCGGCAGCCGCGGCCTGCGCCCCGGCGACATCCTGCGCGCGAGCAACGGTAAGACGATCGAGGTGAACAACACGGACGCGGAGGGGCGGCTGACGCTGGCGGACGCGATCGTGTACGCGGAGAAGACCGCCGGCGCGGAGACCATCGTCGACGTCGCCACGCTCACCGGCGCCATCATCGTCGGCCTCGGGCCGGAGGTGGCGGGGATGTTCACGCCGGACGACGACCTCGCGAAGGAACTGGCGACCGCGGCGGAGAGCGCCGGCGAGGACTTCTGGCGCATGCCCATGCAGGAGTCGTACTGGCAGTCGTGCGGGATGACGAGCGAGTACGCCGACATGAAAAACACCGGCTCGAGGGGCGGGGGGGCCATCACCGCCGCGCTGTTCCTGAAAAAATTCGTCGAGAAGAAGGAGACGAGATGGGCGCACCTCGACATCGCGGGGCCCGTGTGGGACGATAAAAAGGGCGGCGCCACCGGGTTCGGAACCACCACCCTCGCGGCGTGGATCGCGGGCCAAGGGAAAAAGTGAACGAGGATCGAACGGAGAGAGTGTCGAGTGTGTCGAGCGCCCGACCTTCGACGAACCTGAGCGCCCAAGAGGCGGAAAAGTGACGAACGAAAACCCCCCTCGCCTCGAGGGGTGGTACCCACCCTCGATCCTAAAAACATGCGCTCGCTCTTCGCGCCGTCGTCGGAGTCGCGTCACACGAGCCCCGCGAGTAGGATCCCCGCGAAGAAGGCCTTCTCCGCGACCGGGTCTTTGCACGCGGGCAGCGTTCTGTGCACGAACGCCCAGAATTTGCGCTCGGCGGATTTGACTCGATCCCCCGTCTCCAAATTTTTATCCGTCAGCTCCCGCGGCATCAGCGGCGCGACGTAGCTCTCGAACGCGTTCCCCACGAGGTTCTCCGGCATGGCGCCCATGCGCGACAGAACCAGCATCGTCCCCAGGAAGAACAGGACGGGGGAGAAGAGGTGCTTGAGCGCGAGCTTGACGCCGTAGAACCACGTGAAGCCGTAGAGAAAACACACGCCCATGTCGCCCGCGGTCGTCTTCGACGACGCCGCGGCGGAGGCGGAGGCGCACGCCGCCGGGGGGGTCGCGAGCGCGAAGGCCGCGAGCGCGAGGGATCCGAGCGCGACGCCGCCGCGCCGGGGGGCGTCGTCGTTCCCGTCGTTGCCGTCGCCCGGCGTGTTCTCGCCGCCGTTCCCGCCGCCGCCGGGCCCGCCGGGCCCGCCGGGGCCCCCAGCCGATCCGCCCGCGTCGTCACCCCGGCGCGCGAGCGAGATCTCGCGCGCGCGCTCGCGCGCCCCCGCCGCGCGAGAGGAGAGCGAGCAGGGGGAGACGCGCGAGACGCGCGACGGACGAAGCGCGCCGCGGCGCGCGAGCCCCGGGGGGGACGCGCGGGCGGGTGGAGCGTCGATCGCTCCGAGAGGGCGCATGCGGTCGGCGAAGGATGGTGTGCCAACTCGACGCGACGCGCGAAACGCTGCATGTGTGGCAGAATAAAACTTTCGCCGCGCCGGTCGTCGCCGCGGCGCCCGCCAAACCGCCTCGCCGCCGACGAAATTTCGTTTCGCTCGCGAGGGTTCGCGCATCCGCGGTCGCACGGCGCTCGCGTCGTTCGTTCCCTCCGCGCGTCGCGCGCCCTCGCCTCCTACTCTCTCCTCCCCCCCGGGGCATCCCGCGTCTCCGATCCCGGGACGCCTCGTTCATTTCCGGCTCTTCCTCCCGCGTCGTCTCTCGCCGTCATGTCCCCCGCCGCCTCGTCCGGGGCGAAGAAATCCCCCGGGCAGACGCTCGCGATGGGGTTCGAGGGCAGCGCGAACAAGGTCGCGGTCGGGATCGTCCGCTCGGACGGCGAGATCCTGAGCAACCCCCGCAAGACGTACATCACTCCCCCGGGCACGGGTTTCCTCCCCCGCGAGACCGCGGAGCACCACCGCGCGGTGATCCTCGACATCGTCCGCCAGGCCCTCGACGAGGCGGGCGTCGCCCCGAGCGACCTCGACTGTCTGTGCTACACGAAGGGCCCCGGCATGGGCGCCCCCCTGGTTTCCGTCGCGGTGTGCGTCCGCATGCTCTCCCAGATCTGGCGCAAGCCCATCGTCGCGGTGAACCACTGCGTCGGGCACATCGAGATGGGCCGCGTCGTGTGCGGCGCGGTGGACCCCGTCGTCCTGTACGTCTCGGGCGGGAACACGCAGGTGATTGCGTACAACGAGAAGCGCTACCGCATCTTCGGCGAGACGATCGACATCGCCGTCGGGAACTGCTTGGATCGGTTCGCGCGCGAGATCGGCCTGTCGAACGACCCGAGCCCGGGGTATAACATCGAGCAGCTCGCGAAGGAGGGGTCGAAGTACGTGGACATGCCGTACGCCGTGAAGGGGATGGACGTGAGCCTCAGCGGGATCGAAACCTTCGCCAAGAACGAGGCGCGGACGAAGATCGCCGAGGGGGAGTGCACCGCCGCGGACCTCTGCTTCTCGCTCCAGGAGACCATCTTCGCGATGCTCGTGGAGATCACGGAGCGCACGATGGCGCACTGCAACGCGGACGACGTCCTGATCGTCGGCGGGGTCGGGTGTAACCTGAGGCTGCAGGAGATGATGAAGCAGATGGTGGACCAGAGGGGGGGGACGCTGTACGCCACGGACGACAGGTACTGCATCGATAACGGCGCGATGATCGCGTACGCGGGGGTGCTGGCGTTCGGGGAGGGGCAGGTGACGAAGATGGAAGACACGACGTGCACGCAGAGGTTCAGAACCGACGACGTGTTGGTCACGTGGAGGAAGGACAAAGACTGAAAGCGACGAGGGGAGGAGGAGAGACGAAAAAGTAACAACAGTCGCGACTGGAGTGCGTTTCACAGCGAGAGCGCTCGTGGCCGCATTTTGTTCCGGCGAAAGGCAAATTCAACAAGTCGGGCCGTGTTTCGCCCCCATCCCTCTCGTCACACCATCCGCTGATGACAGGGCTCCACCCTGGCACCTCCTCTCGTCGCGTGGCGGGTGGTGGCGGGAGGCCACTCGACGCGCGCGCGCCGTCTCGGACGCGCCCCCCTCCTCGGTCGCCCTCGCACGATGTCCTCGTCGGCGCTCTCGGTCGGCGCCTCGGCGTCCGGCGCGGCGCGTCTCGCCGCGGCGCGCCGCGGCGCGCTCGCGGATCCTCCCGGCCACGTCACTCGCGCGCGGGCGCCACGATCGTTCGTCGCGGGGGGTCGATCGCTCGGCTCCCGGGTCGGGTCCCCTCGCGACTCCCGGGTTCGCGCCGCGGGCGGCTCCGACGGTTCGGACAACGCGTCCTCGTCCGGCGGCGATTCGGACGCGTCCGGGGAGGAGGAGGACGCGTCCGACCCGAGCGCGCTCCTCTCCGGCGCGGCGGACGACGTCGCCCCCGCGCTCGAGGGGGACTGGCGCGATTTCCGCGCGCGGCTCGTGAGCCAGGAGTCCGGCGTGACGGAGAGCGTGGACGAGGACTACGTCCAGCGCGCCTCCGGCCCGAACCTCGAGCTTCTGCGTAAGCAGAATCCCGCGCTGGCGGAGGAGAAGCCCTGGGCGCACGCCATCGGCGCCCCCGAGCGCGGGTGCTTGCTCGTGGCCAAGGGCGACGAGTTCACCGTCGGTCAGCAGTACTTCCACCAGGCGGTCATCTTGCTCCTGGATCACGGCGAGCAGGGGAGCATGGGCGTCATCCTGAACCGCCCGACGCAGTACAGCATGGGGTACGTCTCCGGCGACGACGCCGGCCCGTTCGCGGACAACGCGCTGTACTTCGGCGGCGACGTCGGCGACGGCACCGTCTCCTTTTTGCACGGCAGCGGGAAGGTGGCTGGGTCGGTGGAGGTGCTCCCCGGGGTGTACCTCGGCGGGTACGAGAGCGCGTGCGAGCTCGTGAAGGAGGGGGAGGTGGACGCGAGCGAGTGCAAGTTCTTCGCGCGGTACTGCGGGTGGGGGCCGGGGCAGCTCAGGGGGGAGTGCGAGCGGGGGGTCTGGACCCCCGTCGCGTGCAGCAAGCAGATCGCGCTCAAGCAGGTGATCCAGCTCCCCAAGCCCCTCTGGAGGGAGGTCTCCGAGCTCGTGGGGGGGGAGGTGGGGGCCGCGTCCAGGCGAGCGTACGGGGAAGACGAGGACGAGGAGGAGAAAAAGGAAGAGTGAAGACAAAACAGAGACGAAACTCGAGACGCGAGACTCTAGCAGTTCCTGAAACGCCCACGCGCAAGAGGTGAGAGGACCGACCCTTCGGGGGGGGCGCGCCCGGACCCGCGCGATGACGAGCGGTGTAAGACGACGACGCGAAAAATTAGCACGCCCGAGGCGACCGGCGGGTTCGTAGTTAGAACGCCGACGCGCGCGAGACGAACCCTCGACGACGGCGCTGATCTCCCTCTGATCCCCGATACGATACGACTATGAAGAAGGTGGCACGCCTCCTCCTCCCCCCCTCACCCCCTCCTACCACCACGGCGGGTCCAGGTAGCACATCCCCGCGAGCCCCGCGAATGCGGCGACGGCGTACGCGGCGAAGGCGCTCGAGCGCGTCAGACATCCGACGCACGCGAGCCCCTGGAGGGTGAACAGAATCCGCAACGCCGTCTGCTTCGCGAACGGCACCGCGCCGCCGCTGCTCGCCCACTCCTTCGCGCCCGGGTACCCCACCGCGCCCGGTCGCGCGAGCCCCGCGAGCATCTCCGCCTTCCTCCGCCACCGGATCTCGCACCACCGCGCCACCTCCTCCGGCTCGACCGGGACGTCTCGCGCGTCAAACGTCTCGAAGTGCACGTGGCACGTCGCCACCGGGAGCTCCCCCTTCGCGAGCTGACCGAAACACCGCGTTCCCAGCTGCGACCCCGCGAGCGGCGCCCCGCTCGCGTCCGTGTACTGGATCGTCATGTCCACGACCTTGCCGAAGTACCGGTGGCGCTCGTTCTCGCCGAGGAGCAGCGCGAGGCCTTTGGTCCTCGGCCGCAAAATCTCCCCGGGCAACTCGGAGGCGCCCTCGCGCCTTCGCGCCGCGTCGGAACGCGCCTTGTTCGCGTCGGTGTACCTGGTGCCCTCGGGGAAGATGAGGACCCACCCGGGCGCGCGTCGGCGCATCTGCGCCCCGGCCCAGCGCGTGAGGTGGCCCACGTCGCGGTCCCACGCGCGCCGGACGTACGCGAAGCCGTTGAGCTTGCACCCCCAGCCGAAGATGGGGATGGTGCGGATCTCGCGCTTGGCCACCGCGCGGAACACGCCGACGTGGAACAGCGAGCCCGTTCGCACCGCGCACGACCACAGGAACATCCAGTCCAAATTGCACTTGTGGTTGGACATGATCAGCAGAGGGACGTTCAGGGGGAGCTCGTCGCCGGTCACGCGCACGGAGACGCCGTTCAGGCGCTCGGTGATGAACAGGCACGACGTCCACCACGCCGCGAAGATCGCGGACGTCGCGCGCGCGTACAGCCGAGAGGACAGCGGGCGCAACAGCACGACCGCGGGGACCAACAGCGTGAGCGTGGACGTCACGGACGTAAACAGGACGTACCCGAGCGAGGAGAAGATTCGGAACCACTGCAGGGGCGTCATCGCGAGGGGGGGGGGCGCGGCGGCCGCGCGGAAACCCTCTGACGACGAGGTCGTTACGATTGGCGCGGTTGTTAAAGATACGGCGGCCTACGCGGACGAGACGCGCCAGCTGTCATCGTGACCCATCCGCCGTCGTGTCCGCGTCCCACGCCTCACTCCTCACCGCGCGAACGCCCGCGATGGCGTCGTGTCACTCCGCGCACGCGCTCGCGTCGCGTCGCGTCGCGCCTTCCGCGTCGAGAGACCGCGTCCGCGCTCGCGCGCCGCGCGTCCGCGCGGGCGCCACTCGTCCCGACGCGGACGACACCCCGTCCTCGTCCGGCGTGGGCGGCTTCCTCCGGAAGCTCTTCACCGGAGAGCTCGGGGTGCCCGCGTCCGGTCCCGGGTCCGACGCCGCCGCGTTCGCGGGCTCCGAGAGCGCCGAGTGCGCGATGCTCCGCGCGAAGGTCTTACCGGGCACCGTCCTCGCCTCTCGCGAGCTCGTCCTGGCGTACGACGCGTCGCGCGACGGGTGGAGCGCGGCGGCGTTTCACTCGCGGTGCGACAACTTCGGCCCCGCGGTGCTCGTCGCGAGGACCGCGAAGGGCCACTACTTCGGCGCGTTCAACCCCCTCGGGTGGGCGAGCCGCGAGGATTACCGCGACGCCTTCAACGCGTTCCTGGTGAAGTGGCCGCGGCGTGGCGCGCTCGTGGACAGCGGCGAGCCCTGGATCCTCGAGAAAGTCGGCGGGCCCGGCGCGGCCATCTTCGACTTCGGCGCGGAGGGCCCCATCTTCGGCGCGGACGCCCTGAAGATCCCGCTCGGCCGCGCGCCGTCCATGGGGAGCTCCTACGCGCAAATCGGGGGCGCGGCCCTCGGGGGAGGCGGGAAGGAGATCAAAACCGCCAAGAGTAGCCTCGGGTCCTCGTACGCCGCGCCCCCGGACGGCACGGGGACGCTCTTCGGCCCGAGCGAGGGGAGGGAAACCGAGCTCGCGGAGATGAGGGTGTACGTGGGGAAAGGGCTCGAGGGCGATTACGCGTGAATGTCGGCGAGAAGACGAGAACGCGCGGCACGTATCGCATCACTGGCGAGCAGTGGCGAGGTGTTAGTGCGTGGTCTGTCATACTTTCGTATATATCAGTACGATACGACGCGGGTCGCGCGGAGTCATCGAGTGACCTCTGAACCCGTCGATCCCGACGCGCGATTCGACGGGTTCGCGTCGCTCGGGTCTCTCGGCGACGGCGTCGCCTTCCCGAACGCTCGAATCGCGCCTTCCTTTTCGCTCGCTCATCAGTAGTTCACGACGGCTCGGAGGCAGTTTCCGCCGTGCAGGGCGTCGATGGCCTCGTTGGTGGCCTTCGCGACGTCCCCGTCTTTGACGTCGATGCTGTTTGTGACGTAGTGGTCCACCGGGAGTTCCCCCGCGAGGCACCGCTCGATGAGCTTCGGCACGGCGCTGCGGCTCTTCCACCCCCCGAACGCGGTGCCCTTCCACACGCGCCCCGTGACGAGCTGGAACGGCCTCGTGGCGATTTCCTTCCCGCTCGCCGCGACGCCGATGACGCACGACTCGCCCCAGCCTCTGTGCGCGCACTCCAGCGCCGCGCGCATCACCTCCACGTTCCCCGTGCAGTCGAAGCTGTAGTCCACGCCCCACTTGGTCATCCCGACGACCACCTGTTGGATCGGCTTCTCGTGCTCCGCCGGGTTGACGACGTCGGTGCACCCGAGCTTCGTCGCGATCGCGAACTTGTCCGGGTTCACGTCGATGCCGATGACGCGCCCCGCGCCCGCGAGCTTCGCGGCCTGCACGACCGCCAGCCCCACCGCGCCGAGGCCGAAGACGGCGACAGACGCCCCCGCCTCCACCTTGCACGTGTTCCACACCGCGCCCAAGCCGGTGGAGATGCCGCACCCGAACAGGCACGCCTTGTTCAGAGGCATGCGCGGGTTGATCTTCGCCGCGCTGATCTCCGCGATGACCGTGTACTCGCTGAACGTGCTGCACCCCATGAAGTGGTACACGTCCCGCCCGTCCTTCGTCTTGAACCGGCTCGTGCCGTCGGGCATCACGCCCGAACCCTGCGTCGAGCGAATCGTCGGGCACAGGTTCGTCTTCGGCGACGCGCAGAAAATGCACCCGGGCGCGTTGCACTGAGGGGTGTAGCACGGGATGACGTGGTCGCCGGGAACGACGGACGTGACCCCGGGCCCCACGGACTCCACGATCGCGCCCGCCTCGTGGCCGAGGATGCAGGGGAACAGGCCCTCCGGGTCGTGGCCGTCGAGGGTGTAGATGTCGGTGTGGCACAGCGCGTTGGAGATCACCTTGACCCGCACCTCCCCCGCCTTCGGCGGCTGCACGACGATCGTCTCGTTCGTGAGCGGCTCCTTCGGGCCCCACGCCACCGCGGCGTGGCACTCGATCGGCTTCCCCGCGGTCTCCTGGAAACTCGCGAGTAACGCGGGGTCGGCGGTGATTTGCTCCGCCGCCGCGAGTTGCTCCAGGCGCCGCTGAAGCGCCTTGGCGTGGAACGCGACGTGGTCCGCGGCGAAGCTCGAGATGAAAAAGTACGAGTGGTCGAACCCGGCGTGGCGCCGAACCGTCACCTTCTGCCCCACCTTCTTCGCCGCCTCCTCCAGCGCCTCGGGGCGGAGCTGCGTCGCGAGGAACTGGTCGTCCAGGCCCTGGTCGATCAGGACGTCGTCGAACTCGGCAAACGCGCGCCCGCGCTCGAGCAACAGCGCCGTCGCGTCGTGCGCCTTCCCCCGCGCCGCCGCGTCGTCGGCGCCGAAGTACGCCCCGAACGCCTTCTCGCCCCAAGGCACCGACGTCGGGGCGCAGATGGGCGCGAACGCGCTGACGGAGGCGTACGCGCTCGGGTTCTTGAACGCGACGGTCAACGCGCCGTGGCCGCCCATGGAGTGGCCCGTGATGGATCGCGCGCCCCTCGCGGCGGGGAGGTTCGCCTCGACCAGAGCGGGGAGCTCGCTCGTGACGTACTCGTACATCCTGTAGTTGGCGCTCCAGGGCGCCGCGGTGGCGTCGACGTAGAAGCCCGCGCCCGTGCCGAGGTCGTAGGCATCGTCCTCGCCCGCGACGCCGGCGCCGCGGGGGGAGGTGTCGGGGAAGACCATCATCACGCCCTGCGTCGCGCACGCCTGGAAAAAGCCGCCCTTCTGCACCGCGTTGTCGTCCGTGCACGTCAGGCCGGAGAGGTAGTACAGCACCGGGACCGCGTGAAGCGACGCCGCGGGGGGGACGTACACCGAGAACGTCATGTCCGTGCCCGTGGCGGTGGAGGCGTGCGTGTACTTGCGCACCTCGCCGCCGAAAACCTTGTTCGAGCTCTCGAGCTTCATCGCGCCCGAAGCGGCTGCGTCAGCGGAGGAGGCGGTGGCGTCCGCGGAGGCGTGAACGACCGCGCTGCGGTGGATCGAGCGGACGGCGCGGTCGAGACGAGCGCCGGGGGAGGGCGAGGGAGGGCGCGACGCGAGGCGAACGAATCGGCGGGAGACGAGTCGAGCGGCGGCGAACATACGTGCGCGGGCGGAGTGAGGCCGATCGCCGCGTAACAACGACTGACGAGGGCGGAAAACCACGTGCGCCGGCGAATAAAAAAACCCTCGTGCTGCTCGGTCCGCCCGGCACACGGTCGAACGAACCGACGACTGCTCGGACGCGCCAAGTGTGCTCGATGCCGCGCTGACGTCGGCGGTTTCTTTCGCGCGAACGCGCCTTCGGCGTGTTCGGTCTTCGCTCCACGACGTCGCGCGAGTCGGCGCGCCACAGGGCGTGGCGCGCGGGTCGGCCCCGGGCGCGCCCCCGGCGACGGTCGGCGGAGCGCATGCGACGCCAGCCCGCCATCTTCACGCTCGAGCGCGGGGACGCGGGCGCGGGGACGTCCGGTGCGTCCGCGCGGTGCCCATCGCCGTCGCGCCACCTTCCTCCTTCGCGCGCGGTTTTGAACCACCCCCTCCCGACCCCGAACCCCCCGAGTTCGAGCGCCCGACTGACGCGCCGACCCTCCCCCCGCCCCCCCGAAGCCTCGAGCGTGCACCTGGACGAGCCGCTGTTCCCTCGCGGGCCGAACACGCGAAAGCTCGCGTCGCTCTGCGCGCTCGCGACGCTGGCGTGCGAGCGCGCGAATCGCGACGCCACGCCCTCCCCCTTCGACGGCGCCGCGGGCCTCCGCCTGCGCGACGCGTTCGCGAGGCCGTGCCGGGGCCGCGACGCGCTCGAGACGCTCCGCGAGGTGGGCCTCCTCGACCTCTTCCCGCACCTCGACGGCCTCGCGCAGTGCGGCGAGAAGCACCAGCAGCACCGGAAGCGGCGGTCCCCCGGGTGGGACTACTTCGACCGCGTCGCCGCCGTGGACAGGCTGCGGAGCTGCGCCGCGCGCCTCGCCGCGGACGCGCGGGACCCGACGCGCGCCAAGTACCTCGCGCACCAGCTCGCGCTCGTGTACCAGTGCGTGAACGCCGCGAGGGGCGAGAGCAAGGCGCTGAAGAAGCGCATCGAGGATCGGTTCGAAGAGGTGAAAAACGCGACGGAACAGCCGGCGGGCGGAGGGGCGGGGGAGGGGGAGACCGGCGGCGCGCTGCCGCGGGAGATGGCGGAGTGGCTCGAGGCGATCGCGAGGGAGGCGGAGGCCACCGCGCTCGCGCTCCCGCCGGGAATGACCGAAAAGCTGGGGCCCGTGTTTAAACTCATCGGGGGGTGAGCCGCGAGAGGCGCGCGCGGGAGGGGGGAGAAGGCGACGGCGCGGCGGGCCTGGTGGGGGGGGCAAGACGCCGTGATATGATAGTATTATATCGCGTAGGGACGATCCCGACGGAATCGGAAGACAACGACGTTCGGGTTCGTTCGCGCGCGTGTTTACATCCCTACGGTGTCGAGTTCGCGTCTACGCTCGGGCACCTCTCGCGACTGTCCCACATCAGCGCGCCTCGCGACATCCCAGAAACACCGTCAAATTTGCCACTTTCGGGTCTAGATCTCGTCGTGGACACTTCGAAACTCGAACAGCGATTCGCGGCTCGCTTCGATTCGCGGCTGTTCGAGTTTTGCGTCAGAGGATGTCGCGAGGCGCGCCGGGCCCGTGGGTGCATCTCCAGTCCGTTCCAGGTAAGTCGCGAGAGGTTTCCTTTTGGTATCGCTTTCGACGCTCGGTTCGACCGCTGCGCGTCGTCGTCCCCGCGCCGAACCGCCGACCCGCCGAACAAAAAACGCGCGCGACTGATGCTGATGCCGCGAGCCAAGCGACTGTCAAGAGACTGTCAAGAGAGAGCGTTGGTCACGCGGATAAGCTCGTCCATCCACTCACTAGGATGGACGAGCTCTGGCTCAGAGACAGTCGCGTGGCCCGCACGCATAACCCCCGTTATTTCTCATCAGTCGCGCGCTTCGTCGACGGGGCAATGGTTCGGTGGAAACCGACCCAAACGCGCCGTTCTTTTTTCGTCGCGTCGCGTCGCGTCGTCGTTCGCACGTCCCCCCTCGAACCGGCGCTTGAACCCGTCGCGCCCACGCGCACGCGCTCGCGCATCGCCCCTCCCCCCTCCCTCTCGTACCGCTTCGAACGCTCAGAAGTAATCGCCGTTGAGTATTTTCGCCACGACGTATTCCGAGAGCGTGGCGAGGCCTTCCCCGTCCACCGGGTACAGCGACTCGATCTCCGCCTTGTTCCCGCGCGCCCGCATCTCCCTGAGCTCGAACGCCCTCGCCCTCGCCTCCCCCGCGCCCTCCTCGCCGTCCCCCCCCGCGGATCCGCCCGCCTCGTCCTCCGCGAGCATTGCTCGGATCTTCGCCCGGTCGAGGTCCGTCAGCGGCAGCCTCGCGGCGGCGGGGACCCCGCGCAGGTCCGACGCGCGAACCCCGAGCCACTTGATGTCGAGCGCGTACCTCCCGCCCTCGAGCGCGACGTTGGCGCCCCGCCCGCGCGCGCCTCCGCGGAACGCGCGGAGGATGAGTAGGCCGCTCGGGTTCCAGTCCACGAGCGCGAGGAACGGCACGCGCGGGTACTTTTTCTGCACGGCGTGGAGAAACACGCGCGTGGCGAGGTCCGGGAAGCCCTTGGCGGTGACGAGGGCGAGCGGGAGTCGGTCCCAGACGCGTTCCTGGACGAGCTTGGCGAACACCGAGTCCTTCTCGACGACGAGGACGTACCTGAACTCTCCGCGGACGTCGAACACCGCCGGGTCGTCGCTGAGCATCGCGGCGACGTCGCCGGGGATGTCGTAGTGCCCGGCCCCGGGGGCGGCGCAGTCGCGCCAGGTCCCCGCCGGGGTGAGGACGCGCGCCGCGCCGGCGAGCTGGCCGCGGCCCGCGGCGACGACGCCCATGGCGCGGCGAGAGCACCGCAGCGCGCCGACGCAGTCGCGGGCGAGGCACGCGTTCACGACCGCGGGGGTGGGGAACAGGGACTGGTCCGCGGTGGCGAGGAGGTAGTACAGCCCGCGCTGCGTCACCAGGCGGTCCTCGCGGAGGTGCGAGTGGATGGCGTTCAGCATCGTCCACACGCGCGCGTACGCGAGCGGGCGGCGGGGGTCGGAGAGGCGGAGGGGGAGAAAGGTGCCGCGAACGCGAGGGGCCGAGGGGGGCTCGGGGGAGTCCGCGGGCGCGTCGCGCGCGACGCCCGCGTCCGCGAAAAGCGCGCCGCCCGCGGGGCGGACGGAGGGGAGGACGAACTCGACCGCGGAGGCGGGGATCGGGGCGTCGGGGTCGAGGCGAGACGCGCCGCCGGGGTCGACGTCGGTCGGCGGGAGAAACCCTAAAACACCCGCCAGGTGGGAAACCGCGAGCGCCTCGATACGGCGGCACGTCTCCGCGGCGTCGAGCGACGCGTCCGCGAAGTCGACGAGGTCGGCCTCGCACAGGTCGGCCTCGGGGGGGGGGCGTCCGCGGCGGCGCCGTCGAAATCGTCCGACCACGCGTGCGCGCCCGAGGTGGGGTCCATGGCGCGCGCGCCGAGGACTGTCCGTCACAAGCCGCGCCGTTTTCGGTGGTGAAAAAAGCGACGTGTGCGGCTTCCTTCACGAAGGGTGCAAGGGCACGTTCAGAGGCCAGTGGCATACCGACTACGAGCGTACAACGTGACGCTGCAAACATCGATGAGAGTTTTCGCTGCGCGCAGCGTCACGTCTCGCCCGAGGCACCCTTCGTGTACCGAGCGGAGCGGCGTGTGACGGACAGTGAGACGCTCGGGGAAAAATCGTCGTTGTTTTCTGCGCGCCGATACACGAGCTCGGCACCCCCCCGCCTCGGACGTGCCGATATCGTCGTCGCGTCCGAGACGTTCGCGCGGATCATCATCATGTGTGATTCGATTGTCGTTTTTTTTTCACCCACAGTTCTACTGGTGCGTCGCGGGCGTCAGGAGGGCGAGCAACCACCACTGCCCCCGACGCCTCGCGCTCGAAAAATAATATCTCCGTCGTCGTCCCGCTCTCCCTCACCTCGCCTCGATCAGTACCCGCCCTGGTAGCTCTGCTGCGGGTACCCCCTGGGCGGGTAGCCCCCCGGCGGGCCCTGCGGCGGGTATCCCCCCATGGGCGGCGGCGGCTGGTGCGGCGGGTAGCCCCCCATGGGCGGCGGCGGCTGGTGCGGCGGGTAGCCTCCCCCGTGCATCGGCGGCCCCCCCGCGTACGCGCGCATGGGCGGCGCCCCGCCCCACCCCCCGCCCGGCGGCGGCGCGCCGAATCCCCCCGGCGGGTATGCCGGCGCGGGCGGCTGCATGGGCGGGTACGCGCTTCTCTGCGGCGGGTAGGGAGCACTCTGCGGCGGGTACGCGGGCGCTCTCTGCGGCGGCTCGTCGCGCTCCGCGGGTTGGGTTTCGCGCTTGGGCGTCGGGTTCACCTTGAAGTGGGAGAGGAGGCGCTCGACGGTGGGGAAGCTCATCTTCCTGAACCTGAACCCCTCGGGCCTGAGCGCGATGTACTCGTGGTGGACGTTCCCCGAGCGGCTGAGGATGGCGGAGAGGCAGAACATCTTGATGTGTTCGCGCGAGAGCGAGAGCGCGTACGGCCTGGTGTCCGGGTGCCTCGCCATCTCCGACTTGAGCCTCTGGTCCACCTCCTTCTTGTCGCCCTTGCGGAACTTGCGGTGCCTGGTGATGTCCTTGAGGAACCCCACGATGGGTTCCACGAACCGCGCGTACACCTCGTCCAAGTCTTCGTACTCCACCCCCTCCACCGTGAGCGGCGACCCGAGCGCGAGGTTGGCGGTGTGCCCCACCCCGGGCTTGGCGCCCTCCTTGATGTCGTAATGGCCGTAAATCCCCGGGCCGTACTTCATCGTGAGCGAGACGTTCGTGACGCCCTGGGTGCTGGGCCTGATGATGACGTCGCCGACCTCGCCGGACTCGAGCTTCATCTGCGCGTCGAGCGGGGAGACGTTCTGGAACAGCGGGTGGTCGATCTTGCGCGCGATGAAGTTCGCCTTGCCGATTTTCTTCCTCCTCGGTTTCGGCTTGGGGCGCTCGCCCTCGAGCTCCTCGAGGTGGTAGTAGGGCGTGCCCTGCCACAGGTACGTCTCGTACTCGAGCGTCTTCGCGGCGCTGAGCTCGGAGGAGCGGCAGCACAGCGTCACCTCCGCGGAGTCGTAGTCCACGCCCCCGGGCACGACGCGCGCGGCGACCACCTGGCCGACGGCCACCTTGTGCTCCAGGCGCGCCACCTCGTTATCGCTGAGCATGTCCTTGGCGATCTTGCCCATGATCCCGGACTCGAGCTGGACGACGACGTGCCCCTCGCTCGTCGTCCCGTCCACCTCGTCGCGCCTCGGCGGGACGAGCTTCTTCACCGTCGCGCTGACGATTTTCCCGGGGCACAGCGACGATTTGGTCTCCCCGAAGAGGAGGTAAAACTCCGCCTCGGAGTTGAGCTCCCTCCACTCCACGCGAATCTCGCCGTACGGCTCGCGGAGCTCCATCCTGAGCTCGCGCAGCGTCTGCAACAGCCACCCGCGGTTCTGGTCCTTGAGGTACTCCGCGTACGCCGTGAGGTTGAGCTCCGCGAGCTTATCCCAGTTCTCGCGGTCCATCGCGCGCTCGAGCGTCTTGCGCTGCACCGACGGCGTCGCGTCGCGGAGCTGCTCGTAGTCGTAATCCAGCGCGTTCGCCACAACCTCCCACACCTGCTCGTACTGGTCCGGGTGGATCCGCGTCGCGTCCAGGGCGTCGTCGTCCACGACCTTGAGGCCCGTCGCGGCGTTGCGAAACACGATCGGGCCCAGCACGTCGAGCTCCGCGAGGAGTTCCCCGCGGGACTCGAGCGCGCCGCCGTCGCCCGACCGCACGGCGGACACGAGCGCCCCGGATTTCCTCGGCCCGAGGCCGGCGATGAAGTTCAGCGCGTGCTGCATCCAGGGGTGCGCGACGGCGGCGTTGACGTCCACGCCGCACTGATTGATGATATCGCCGAGGCCGCGCTGGAACACGTCGAGCTTCTCCTCCTCCGTGAGCGCGTCCTGCAGCGGCGAGAGCGCGAGGCTCTTCGCCTCCCCGCCGGAGACGAGCGCGGCGACGACGGCGGGCGGGTCGCGGAGGTACCGCCCGAGCGCCACAGCGTGCCGCACCTGCTTGGGGTGCTCGTGGAACTCGTTGCGGATCGCCGCGCAGTTCCCCGCGAGCGCGGGCACGGTGTCGTCCGCGAAGACGACCTTGATGGTGTCCACCTCCTCGGGGATGGCGCGCGCGTGGTCCTCCACGATGCGGCCCACGACCATGCTCACAGCGTCGCGGAGAATCCTGGCGCTTCGGCCGACGCCCGGGCTCGCCGCCACCACGCACACGTGCGGGCGGTGCTCGATCATGAAATGGAGCAAGCGGTCGAGGTCGGCCTGTTGCCTGGCGAGGCCCGCGCCGCCGCCGGGGCCGCCGGTGCGGATGGCGATGTTCGGGCACGCGAGGAAGTCCACGAGCTCGCCCGAGGCGTCCAGCATCGCGAACGTCGTCGGGGGGTCCCCGGGGCCCCACACCGCGGCCAACACGCGGACGTCGACGTCGTCGGCGTATTCCTTGTCCTCCCCGCGGCCTTCCTCCCGGTGGCTCTCCCCGAGCCTCGGGCGCCAGGGCGCGGACGAGATGCGGTCCCAGAGCGCCGCGCCGCAGTCGAGCTTGACGCTCGCCACCGCCTCGCGCTCGAGCGCGATGGACGCTTCGCGCACGAGCGACTTGACGAGGAGCTTGCGCACGCCCTCGTCGAGCGCGCGCTTGCGCAGCGCGTTCCACGCCTCCGCCGTCGGGTCGATGGCCTCGAGGCAGTACGCGCTCTCCATCTCCGCCATCGCGCGGTCGAGTTGGCGCGGGCCCAGCGCGATCCTCAGCGAGATGAGACCCTCGCGGTACGCCTTGAGGACCATCGCGAATTCGCTCCCCTGGAACGCCTTCATCGGCTTCTCCTGCAGCCGCTTGATCCCCGCGAGCGGGTGGAACGGGTCCACCGTCTCCGTCCCGAGCGGCGTCGGCTGCGTCCACACGCACGCGCCGTCGCGCACGATGTCGCGGAGCCACCGCCTCACCCCGGGCTCCGCGCTGAGCTCAGCCGCGGCGACGTGCACCAGCCCCTTGAGCACCGCGGCGGCGTCCTCGTACCCGGAGTCCCCTCCCGCGTACACCGCCGCGGCTTCCTCGGGGAGCATGTCCGGCACGGTCTCGTCCGCGCCCGCGGCGGCGCCGTACGCGTTGAGCGCCACGGCGAGGCGCTCGGGCGTCGCGCCGTACAGCGGCAGGAGGTCGCGCAGGCCCTTGCGCACGTGGTGTGCGTACTGCGTGCGGTTCAGGGGGCGGAGCTGCGCGCGCTCGCCGGTCTTGCCCCGCTGGGCGGCTTGGCGCTCGGCGAGCGCGAAGAGCTGGTCGTCGAATCGCAGCGTGAGCTTCGCCTCGACGTCGTCGAGGAGCTCCTCCGAGTCCGCGTCGTCGCACTTGTTCGAGAGCTCGGCGAGGACGCCCAGGTCCGGGTGGTCCTCGCGCTCCGTCTCCGCGACGTGCCGCGTCACGGCGTCGATCTTCTTGCCCATCTCGCGCTTCCGGATCGCCATCCGCGCGTACCGCCGGTCCCACTCCATCACCTCGTGCAGGACGTCGCGGCGGTGCACGCGGCGCTCGAGCACCGCCCCCGCAGAGTCCACCGGGGGCGGGCGCGAATCCTCGCGGCGGCCTCGGAGCAGATACCAGATCGGGTCCTTGAGGTTTTGCGCCAGGTACGTCAGCTCCAGGCCGTCCACGTGCACGAGCCGGAGCAGGTGCGCGATGGACGCGACGACGGCGTCGCGCTCGTCCCCGGGCATCAGCCCGCCGTGGTGCATGCGGTAGTCGAGCCTCTGTTGGTGATCCTCCATGGACTCGTCGTCCAGGTACCCGTCGAGCAGGAGGTCGCCGCCGAAGGTGGGGAGGCGCCGGACGGAGCCGATGCCCATCATGCGGTCGAAGATCCACTTCGCCTCCGCGTCGGCGTCCTCGGGCGGGCCCCCGGGGCGGGGCGAGATCTGCAGGCGCTCGGGCCAGTCCTCGCGGCGGATCTCGTCGTCCCGCGCCGTGAGCATCTGCTCGCGCACGAGCGACGGCTCGAACACGCTGCGCCACCCGCCGAACGCGCCGGCGCCGCCCCGGCGGACCTTCTTTTTCTTCGCCCTTCGCGGCTTCTCCGGCTTCTCCAGCGCGTCGTCGCCCTCGTCCTCGAGCGCGACGCCGTCCTCCTCCTCCTCCGACTCCTCCTCCGACTCGTCCTCGTCGCCCTCCCCGCCCTCGACGCCGCGCCTGGCGAAGAGCTCCTGGAGCTCGCCGAGGTCGCCGAAGATGTCCACGGCGTCCTGCAGCTGCTCGCTCCGCACGCCGGCCATCTTGGACTTGATCTTGCGCCTGGGCTGCTCGCCCTCCTCGCGCTCGATGAAATCGGCGAATTCGTCCTCGGAGTCGTCGTCGGCGACGAAATCATCCTCAGGAACCGGCGCCGCCTCGGGCTTCGGCTTCACCTGCTTCGCCGCCGCGGCCTCCTCCTCGTCCGAATCATCGCCGAAGAGATCGCGCTCGACGTCCTTGACCGTCTTGGGCTTATCCCCCGCACCCTTTTGCTTGTCGCGATCGGACGCCTTCTGGAGCCTCTTTTTCTTCTCCTTGCGTCGGAATCCCGTCACCTGGTTGTCCTCGAGGAGATCGTAGTCGTCCTCGTCGAGCTCCAGCTGCTGCGCCTTGCGCTTCTTCTTCCGCGCCGCGGCGTCCTCCTCGTCGTCGTCCGAATCGTCGTCCGAATCGTCCGCGTCGTCGTCCTCGAGGACCGCGGCTTTGCGGTCGCGGCGGCGAGCGACGACGGGCCCGTCGTCGTCGTCGTCGTCGTCGTCGTCCCCCAGGCCCGTGGCGGCGGGCGCCGGCTCCGCCTCCAGGCCCGCGTCCGCGCGATCATCCTCGGGCTTCACGTCCGCGGCGTCAGCCTCGTTATCCGACATCGCCGACGGCTCGCGGATCACGGCGCGCGATCGCGGATCACGAGCGGCGGCTCGAAAAAAGGGCGCGCGCGCGAGATTCCCTCGGCGAGATTCGCGCGGCGCGGCGGATCACCCCCGATCACCCGCCCGGAGCGTCCTCCGCGCGCGCGTTCGTTCGCGCGAGGCGACGAAGCGAGACGATGCGCGTGGGGTGGGCCGATGGGCGAAGCGCCGAACACGACGCGGGTGAGACGCGTGCCGGAATGCCTCGAGGGCGCGACCGCGATCGCGAGGGAAGTTGCGGAAATCGTGGTCCAGCGGCCCGCGCCCGAGGACGAGGACGAGACCCGCCCCGCCGATAATTCCCGCCCCCGTCCGCTCTTTCCTGGCCCCTCGAATGTTTTTTCCTCTCGCTCGTGGGAAAAAAATGATACGGTGACGGTAGACCAAGGATTCAGGGTTTAATAGATATTCCACGTTTTGCGCCACATTTTTTTTTCACCCTCCCGAACGTCACGTCGTCGAAACTCCACTCCCGACTGTCGGTACGTCCTGCTCCTCATCACCTCCACTTCCTGTCCAGGTCCTTGACGACGGAGAGGCCCTGGGTGACGAGCGCGCCCGCGGCGAGCGCGGCGAGGGTGAGGATGAGAAGCAGGTAGCTGAACTCGTCGTCCAGCATGTCGTACGACCGGCTCGGGTGCAGCCTGGTGTAGAAGAGGTCGAGGCCGTGCGCGAAGCAGAGCACGGTGGACTCGAGGCTCGCCGCGGCGGTGGCGATTTTCCTCAGCCTCCGCACCTGGTGCTTCGTCGTCACCCACGAGTTGGCGAAGATGGGCAGCACCTCGGCGTACGGAATCAACCCCTCGTCGCGGTCGTGCGGTGTGGGTTTCGTCGGCCTCCGCGGGTCGAGCCACCGCTTATCCAGCGCGGCGATTTGGTCCGTGCCCGTGCCCATCAGGATCTGGTGCGCGGTGACGCCCTTCTCCGAGTACGTCGCCTTGAGCATCGTCGCGCTCGGCCTGATGAAATAGCTCTGCCCCATGATCCGCAGCGGCGGCGGCGCGAGGCTCGACACCGTCTCCGTCTCGTTCCGCCCCATCAGGCTCGCCGCCATGAGGTCGCCGACCCCGGCGCCTTTCCTGTGCTCCGCGTCGTCGAACATCTCGAGGACGCTCATCGCGTGGCGCCCGGCTTTGAGGTTGAAGTAGTGGTACGCCACCCAATTCTCGCACACCACCGCGTGCACGGGCCCGCGCGCCTCGGGGTGCCTCACGCGGTACAGCACCCGCCCGGTCGCGGCGTCGATCAGGTGCACGCTCACGGCGCTCGCGGCGCCCCCCTCGCTTCCCGCTCCGTGCGCGGCGCCCGTCTGCGCGGCGGCGACGAAGATGACGTTGGGGCTCAGGTACTTGAACAGCGTCGAGCGGTCGCCCAGCACGCGCGTCCACGTGTGCACCGTCTCGTCGGGCGGCTTCGCGGCGTACCCGACGATCGCCCCGACCTCGGGCGGGAACTTCACGCTCCAGCTCTGCGCGGCGTCGAAGGCGTCGGACCCGAGCGGCGCGGGGAGGAGCGAGTACCCTCGAACCTCCGCTCGCGACTGGTCGACGGTGTAAAAGAAAACCTCCGCCCTGTTGACGTACGCCGCCGTCCGCGCCGCCTCCGTCGCGGGAAACACCGTCGCGCGCTCCGACCGAGCGTCCACCAGAAGCGCCGCGGACGGGTGCTCGTGGTGGTGGTGGTGGTGGGACGAGTGCTCGGACGGAAGAGGCAGGACGTGCGCGACGGCGAAGGGTAAGACGTCGTCGCGGACGATCGCGCCCGCGTGAAGGTCCACGACGACGGCGCGCGTGGCGGCCGAGGCGCCCTTCTCCGAAGAGTCTTGGGTGCCGAGGACCAGGGCGTGCTCGGCGTCCACGTCGCCCGGGGCGAGCGTCCACGCGTACATCGCGGAGTACCTGAACCCCGGACCGGTCGCGCCCAGGAAGGTTCGCCAGAGCGTCCTCCCGTCGCCGTTGTGCAGGGACGCGAGCACCCCGTCCGGACTCAGGAGGACAATCTGCCTGCGGAACCCGTTTCCGTCGCGCGTCGGGAGGAGCTTGTTCCCGCGCGCGCGCCGTAACGCGGTGAGCTCGGCCATCTCCGCCGCGGTGGCGCGCTTGAACCGCGCCTTCGCGGATAAGGTCTGCGCCCTCACGCGCTCCTCGAAGCTCGGGCGGACCCGCGCGTCGTCCGCGGCGGCGGCGGCGGCGGATTTGGGCGGGGGGAGGCGGGCGAACATCGACTCCGTCGCCAGCGCCAGCGCCTCCTCGCGGCGCCACGCGATCGACGCGACGGCGCCCGACCCGTCGGAGGGCGGAGTCATCGAGAGCGACGCGTCCGCGCGAACCGCGAGCGCGCCGAAGTCCGCGGCGAACACGCGCTTCACGTCGCCGTGGGACGAGCGCTCGCCCGAGGGGAATTCGGCGCGCGAGGAGGACCCGGAGGCGGCCTCGGCCCCGTCCGAGGAGACGACGCTCAGGGACACCGACTCGAGCGTCGATCCGGCGGCGACGAGAACCGAGGCTCCTCGAACCGAGTTCCCCTTGATTGCCTGCGAGACGGCCGCTCCGGGCCCGAACACCCCGAGCGTCTTGATCTTATCCGCCGCCTTGTTCGCGGTCTCGTCGACGGCGAGGAGCGCCGACCCGGCGTCGCCCCGGACGACGGCCGCGCCCGCCTCGCGCGCCGCGACGTCCGACGCCGCGTCCGAGCCGCGCGTCGGGAGCATCGTCACCGCGCCGCCCAAACCCTCGGGCACGGGGTGCGTCGTCACCGCGCCGCGCTTCCCCGCGAGCACCATCGCCAGGTCAGCGACGAAGAGCTTCTTCCCGTCGTCGGCGAGGCCGGCGACGTGCGCGCCCGAGGCCGTCGACTTGGTCGCGAACGATCCGAGGCGCGCGGACTCCGCGTCCAAAGGGTCGACGTCGACGTCCGCGCCGGACGAAACCGCGGCGCGCGACGTCGCGCCCGTGCGGCGGTCGATCAGAACCGCCGCCGGCGCGCCGTCGCCCGCGGTCGCGCCGAAGGCGACGAACGCGGCGTCGTCGCCGAGGCCGAATCTCGCGAGCGCTCTCAGGCGCACCGTCTCCTTCTCAAACGCCTCGGCGGCTTCGGAGACCCACGCCGCGCCGCCGTCGGCGAGCGAACGTAACTGCACCTCGCCGCGCGCCAAGACCAACACGTCCTCCGCGCCGTCGCCGTCGACGTCCTCGCCGAGGAGAAGGAGGTCGATGCCGCGGTCTTTCGTTCGCTCCGCCGCGGCGTCCGCGGAGGGGGCGGCGGCGGAGTACAGCGTCGTCTCCCACAGGAGCTCGCCGTCCTTCATGCTCCACCCGCGGAGGTACTTGCCGCCGCTCGAGAGGGAAACGAGGACGCGCCCGGCGACGGCGAGGCGGTCGACGGCGTCGCCGGACTCGAGAACCTGGCGCCAGACTGTCGGAGACGGACGCGGAGGGAGGGGGGGGGGGCGGCGGGAAGAGGGTGATGAGCTTCGGATCGCGCGAGGTCGCTGACGAGTGTTTCTGGGGAGAAAAGAAAAAGATCCCGCCGATCCACCGCGCGCGGAC
>MDSW01096017.1_pt1 | contig 57542 bp, 59 predicted proteins | sample 811171 | NCBI WGS metagenome assembly MDSW01 (sample SAMN05326641, study PRJNA326480) | marine metagenome | isolation source: seawater | place: Atlantic Ocean: North West | collected 2012
ATGTAATTTTTATTCTAAATATAATTTAAATAATGTTTACAACTACAAACGTTAAAACTACTATTTGGTTTTCATTAATTATACAATTAATAACTGGTATTATCCCTCTTCATAGTTTATTTATTAAATTAAATGAAGAACATATAATATTAAAAGATATTTTAATATTAGAAACTGTTGTTCAGTTTATTGAAATGTTATTTTATATTTGGATTGCTTTAGCTGTATTAAATGTTAAAAAAATGGCATCGCGAAGATATATGGATTGGATTTTAACAACACCGGCTATGTTATTATCCACTATAATGTTTATGAAATATCAAGAGAAGAAAGAACAGAAGAAATTACAGGAGGAAAGTATTCAAACAAAAGATTTTTTAAATAAAAATAAGGACAATATAATTAAAATATTTTTATATAACCTTGCTATGTTAACATTCGGATTTTTAGGTGAACAAAATATACTTTCTAAATATATTTCAATTCCTATAGGTTTCGTTTTTTTCTTTAAAACTTTTGAAATTATATATAACTATTATGCTATACATTCTAATTTAGGACGTAATTTATTTTACTTTATGTTTATTGTTTGGAGTTTATATGGAATTGCTGCAACATTAAAACCAAATGAAAAAAATGTTAGTTATAATATACTAGATATTATTGCTAAAAATTTTTATGGTCTTTTTATTTATTATCAAATATTACAAATAAATTAATTTTAATGATTCGGTCGTTTATTATAATTAATTGCATACATTAGTTTAGCCGGAGGTAGTGAATTAACATACTCAATCACAAATTTCAACGACATTGAACGATTATTAGGTTTAAGAATATTTTTATATTTATCGTGTAGCTCACACATATTTAGTTTATATTCGTAAGGATAACATTGTAGTTTAGATTGTTTATAAATAAAACACCCAACATAATAATTATATAGGAATGTGGTGTAATTTCTAATTTCGGTTTCATAAGCTCGGAAGTAATTACTATCCTCTGGGAAATATTTCAAATATTCATCTGTTTGATTATTCATACGTAGTTCCATATATCTGTATTGCAATTTGGGTTGATTTCCTCTTAGTTTTCTAACATACTCATATTTTTCGTTGCGAATTTTTGTTCTTGTCCCTTTGGAGTGATTATGAATCATAATACCAACATTTGTATATGTTTCGTGGGTATTAATAATATTTACAAGTTCACGAAACAATTCAAAAGTATATTGTTTAGGATAATAGATTTTTGCTTTATTAAGACTTTCTTTAATTCCATTTATGTCAATTACATCAATAGTCCAATTTTCATTATTTATTTTATAACAAGCAACCAAATACAATTTCATATCTGTAAATGGAATTACAATACGATTATTAGGATGCTGCATGACAAACGAATAACTAAGCTCTTTATCTAACATATTAAATTCTAGATTAGAAGAATTACACGTTTCAAGAAACATTTTTCTAAATGTCATATTGTTCCTATTAAAATAATTTACTTTTCCACCAACACTAGACCTTGTTGCTAGTTCCCATTCATTTTTATCGTTATCATAAAACATATTAATCATTGTGCCTTCAATATATTCCTCTGCGACACATTCACTAGAATCATACATGTTTGTAAATAGGTCATATGGATACGATTTAGGAGGAGAATATGTCATAATTTTATTGTCTTTGCACACCAGTGAACGGTATAGTCCATATGTATTGATATTGTCGTTGGTCATTTTTGATTTATCATATTTAATGATTTCATAATTTTCATCGTTATACTTATACGACTTAGTATTAAGCACATCTTCACGATTTAGAATATAGGTATGATTGATTAGATAGGACGGCATGGTTATGTCTGCTTATTATTATTTATATCAATATCAATTTTTTTTAATAATCATATAAATATCTAGTATAATTATAAGATAATGAGTGATACATCATCTAATAAAGTAAATATTAAACTAGGAGATATAATAGAAATAAATGCCCCTACTGATAATACCGTTCATAATAAATTATTTTCAGTTGAATACGTAGGATATAGTCAAATTACATTAATTGATTTAACTGATGAAACCGGTGAAGATGTTATTTTATATATTGAAAATGGAAATTTGCGAAATGAAAGTATCGAATCAATTGCTATTCTTAAAAGGTCAAAGATTTCAGGTTATGCTAAACAAAATGATTTAGTTCCAAATACATGGATAGATATTCATTTTAACACTGAGATTCCTTTGATTATAACAGGTAAAATTACTAATTTAGAAGAAGATCAAATAGAAATTACAACATTAAACGAGGATGTCATTTATATTGATTTTGAATATCAAGGTGTTCCATTAGATCTTCAGATAAAAGAAATAAATATAAGAGACCCACCATCAATCGCACAAGAATCAACATCATCGAAACTAGATGAAGAAAATAAAACAGAATTAAGCGAAGAAGATGTTGTAAACGAAGAAGATGCTGTAAGCGAAGAAAATGTTGTAAACGAAGAAGATATATTGGCCGATGAAACAATCGATGATAAAATAGCCCAAGATGATTTCAAATCAAATATGCAGAATTTGATTATGCAAGCAGACCAAATAAAATTTGGTAATGAATTAGATGAAATTACCGAAACTGTATATTTACCTGAATCTCAACAACGTTTTGGAATTGAAAAACAATTGAGTGATTTATTAGATGAGTTATTATCCACTATTCCAAATAATCAGCGCACTTACACCGTTTTAAATGATATTCATAAAATGATAAGTCGTTTCAAAGAATTACGTGAAGAATTTTCTATATTTGATGAATACAACAATGCGATTGCATCACGCAAAGTTGGTTCTGAACATAAACCATTGGTAAATACGTTAGATGAATTAAAACAAAAATTATATTGGATACTTCTAGTATCTAAAAATAAAAAGAAAATTTATAATTTAGAAAATGTAAACGAAGATGAGTTTTCCGACATAATTCCATTACAGACTGACGATGTAATTAAATCAGAAGTTGATGTATATAATAAATATTTTGAAGATGATACTCCTGATAGCGAAAATAAATACATTTACTTAGAACGTGAATTATATAATTATAGTAAACCTTACTTACAACCAGATTCGCGTCAAGATGTTCTAGCAGTTAAAACTACAAATGCTAATTTACAAACTATTGTTAATAATCAAGAGGAATTTAAATCATCGGCTATGAAAAAAAATATTTTAGATCAAAAACGATTTTTATCACAAATACATGTTACTGGAAGTAGTATATTAGAAACTCATGTTAAAAATACTGTGAAAACTACCAAGAAAAGACAGATTGTACCTAATGAAGAAATATTTATTAAATCGATTTTAACTTTACCAGAACCTACAGTTCGTTTCTCACGAATCAACCTACCCACCACTGATATTGCTACAAGATGTAATTTAAATAATAATTTTTTAAATTACTGGTTAATTCTTAAAAAAAATTCAATGATTTCTACTGTTTTTGTAAATAATGTATTAACTCCTATTGACGTTGATGAAAATAATTATTTGTCTGAGAATACAGAATATGTTCCGGATTTATCTCTCGAAGAAAATAGAGATTATAGAAAATTTCTAGAAACTATTATTCCAGAAACAAAAGTATTATTCAATCGGGTTAAGAAACATATTACAAATAATTTATCGGTTTATGAAATACTTAAATACATGGAACCTTTTATGGTTTACCAAAAAGATATTACATTTAAACAATATCAAGAGTTCACTAATTTTATTAAAACACAAGTAAATACAGTGAAAAGTAATTTTGTAAATAATAATAAATCTCTCAATAATTTAAACGTAAAGTCCTCTAATTACAAATCTCATCTATTAAATGTATTAATGCGAAATGATGTTAATATTTATAATGAAGTAATAGAAGCATATAATATTTCAGATATTAATAATTTAACCGATGGAGAAATTTACAATAAAATTATTAAAACTGATAACGGAAAACTTTATAATACAGCATTGTGTTTGAGTGTTGTAAGCTTAATGATACCAAATGGTGTTGAAAAATTGGATGAATTAAATAAAATGGTAAATGATGAAGAAGAAAAAACATCCAATGATTGCAATACACATGTTATTGCAAAGAAATACATTGAATTAGATGAATTAGAAGACGATAATGGTGTTGATGTTTATTTTGACAAGAAATACGATACTACTTATTATGATATAGTAGAAGAATATAAAAACGAGTTAGAAGAATTAGAAGATGATACATTAGAAAATAAAATAAAATTCTTAGCTGAAAAATTACAGAAAACAAATGGTTTAAATAGCGAAAAATCTATACGTGAAGCTCGTGCTATTTTACAAAAAAAGAGATTGGTAGAAGATGGTGAATATGCAGTATTAGAACAACTTACTGATAATGGAAGCAGTATGTATTATTATAAAAGATACAACAATATCTGGTTTCCTGACGAAAATATAGATTCGTCTCAATTTACTGACGATAACAAGGTTTTTTGTAATTTAGATTCTAATTGTGTAAATATTAACAATAAATGTGAAGATATTAGTGATGGAAAGTCTACCTTAGAAAATGATAATATCAAACTTTTATTAAATGAGTTCGACATTAATTTGCGAAAAAGTATTCAAGAAATAAAGACTAATATTCAAAATGAATACAAAAAATCTGTAACAAATATTAAAATTTTAATTAAAATAACCGAAGCAAAAAGATTATTAAATAATAACAATCAATACAAGACTGGATTATCCTTAGAACAATTTGAACGTGTAAAATCTCCATACGAAAAACTACGTGATAGTATATTGGGTCAAAGTGATTTTGTTAAAAAACAGAACGATATTGCAAAATTCGTAAGGAGTTTCACAAGACCTGCTAACGATGGTGAAGATGAATGGTGGTTATACTGTAATGATACGAATGTTAAATTGTTACCAACATTCATATATAAGTTAGCTAGTGCTTTTATTGACGGTGATAACTATATGACAGTAATAGAAGAAATATGTGCATTACAAGGTGAAAAAAGTGACGACGAAGCGTATATAGTTGATAAGTATAGTGGATACAACATAAAAGCTATTCAATTTGACGTAAGCGAAGGATATACTGAAGAAGGTTATAAAATTAAAAGCCGTGATGTATTAGAAGCGGAATTCAATTATACACTCACACAAAATGGGACATCAAAACGCGAATTTGAATCACCAGAAACAGAAAAAATATTTAAGATTTCAAATGCCATTGCAAAATACATTGGGATTAATTTAGAAAGTCATATAGATTTTATTACGCGAAATGTTGTTATTATGAGAGAAAAAACAATGCCATCGGAAGAGAGATATAAGCAAATGGAATCAAAAAAGAAAAAAATAATTCCATACGAAAAAGCATACAATTCTCATTTAATAATTATAACACTGTCTTATTTTATTATTTCAATTCAAACAAGTATTCCGGGAGTTAAAACAAGAAAACGGTTTCCAGGATGTGTAAAATCTTTTACAGGTTATCCTATGGGCGGTGAAGAAGATTTGTCAGGAATAACATATTTAGCTTGTATTACAAATAAAATTAAAAGTTCGATTGAACCTTGGGATGCTATTAGAAAGACAAAAGTAGAAGACATTATCAAAAAAATGCATAATTTAATTAAAAAATATATTATTAACACACAAGAAGTAAAAGATAAAATAAAAGAAAAAATAAATTATAATGCACTTTATAGTGAAGAAGAACAAATACCGGATTCTTTAGATGTTAGACAGTGGAATAATTTTCTTCCACAATTATATCCTGTGAAAGTAAAATCTTTCGAACAAGTTTCAAAAGCATTTATAGATGAATTAAAAACAAACTATAAGAAAAGTTCAAAACAACAACATGAAAAAATAAATGTTTTGAGAAGTAAAATAATTTACACTACTATAAAAATTCAAGAATTAATCCAAACTATAATTTCAAAGAAAAAGGCCATACTGACGAACAGCTCATTCGAACCCTTCTTAGAAAATGCTTGCTGTGATAGTGAAAATATTAATACATTACAATACTTTATTTCACTTAATAATGAAATTGCCAAATTGAATAACGATGTTGTTCAAAACCAAAATATATTAGATGATTTGGAACGTCTAAAAAAAGCAAACACAATTATTATAAACAAGGATACAAAATTAAAATATCCTGAATTACCATCTGATTTTTCCGAAGAAACAATATATAAAACTTTTATCTTTTATTGTAGATTTAATTCCAATATTCCTCTATTAAACGAAGAAATAAGAGCTATTTGTAATGAAAAACCAGCTTCATTTGACAATAACTTAAGTATTAAAGAACAAATTTTAAAACTAAAGGGTGAAGGATATGTATATTCTTCTGAATCGCTTCATCAATTATTGAATATTATTAACAGAGAAAATATGGAGTTACTACAATTTAATAATGTTGTTTTCAATAATGTAAATACACTTCAAAGCATTTTAAATTATGCAAATGAGAACGATCTCTCAATACTACCGCCTGTTTTTGTTAATAAGTTTCTTGCTTTACTTGATAATTACCAAGACGGTGAATTGATGGAAGATACAAAAGAAATGGAAGATATGAAAAATTATTTATATATTGCAAATAATTCTATGAAAGATGAAATAATAGCTTTTATTAATAGTAATTCACTTAAAAAACCAAATAAAAAAATTATCGAATGCATTAAAACAATTAGCGATTTTACATTAACAGGAACCGATATTTTCATTAACATCAACGATGAAACTACTCATAAAATGATAAACTATATTAAATTAACTATTAAATCAATATGTAAATTATACCCTGGTATGATCATAAATAATGTAAGCTATAAAAACGTGTTTCCACCTAAACATTGGAAACTATCTCCCACACATCGTAACGATTTTAACAAAATGATAAACAAATATTATAATCCTATAAACAGTTATAATAATGATAATGATATTAAAGTGTTATTACAAGAAATCTACGAATCTACAGATATTTTATATGAGTTGTCAGAAAATACATTGTTTGATACTCCTTTCATTAAAAATAACAAATCATTTTATTCAGTATTTGACCGTAAGATGAGTATATTATTATTTCAGTACTACTTCTATTCATTGTTGAAAGAACATATTAATCTGTTAGATAATAATAAATTACTAACTGAGATTGCATTACAGAAGAAAAATGATAGACCCGATACTGAATTAATTGTTGATGAAGACGATGATTTACAAATCGAAATCGAAATTATATCTGGTGAAAAATCGTCGCTTTCTGAAAAGATAGCGTCTTTGTTAAATAGTTATGCAAATATTATATGCAGTCATAAAAATGATATTAATTATAGTTATAATGAAATAATGAGTCTAGTCCATAGAGCAGAAGAAAGAGAAAAGGACAATATTACTGATTTTTTTAAAAATTTATCAGAAAGTGAAAGAGAAATACAAAATTATTTCAAAAAACATAAATTAGGTCAGTGGAATAAAGGTTTACAAAAGGGATTACGAATTTACCAAGGAGACACATACGATGATGAAAGAAAACAATTAGAACAACAAGCAATTAATGATATTAAATATGGTAATAACGAAGCTGTTACTGATATGGTAAGAAATATATATGAAGTTGAAAATATCAACCAAGAAAATGAAGCACAATTTATTGAAAATGAAGAATATAATTTAGGATTAATGGCTGAGGATGACGATTTTGGTGAACGTGATGGAGACGAAGAATTTTAAAATAAAATCTTTTTAAAAAGTTTTATTTATTTGAATGAAATAAATAAAATCAATACCTATAATATATGAATCGCAATGTTATAAGAAGAAATATAACATCGTTTTCAATAATAATATTTATTATTTTATACACCATAGTTCTATTATTTAAACCTGCTTTTATATTTAAGAAAGACGGAAATCTAAGAAATTTTGGAATTGGTTTTAGAGATAAAACAGTAATTCCTGCATGGTTACTAGCTATTATATTGGCTATTATTTCATATCTTTTTGTATTATATTACTTAGCATTACCTAAATTATTACGTTAATTAATAATGGATTATTTACTAATTAACCTATCTAACTACATTATTACTTAATTCTTGTAACTTGGATTCATTATAATTGCATCCAGTATTAATTATAGAATTAGTAGCAACAGATATTACCAATGAACCAGACAAAATATACCACATAAATTGTGCTACTGATTCTTTCAAATAGATCATATCTTTCAATTTATCTAATTTAGAAGGCGTCTTTTCATCCGGTGATTCATCATACCCTTCACGCAGTAAATCTTTCATGTTAACCAAAAAACTACTAATATTTTGCATTGTTATTTCATTAATTAGTAAGGATTGATTACCATAAATATAGTTAATAGTCTCTCTTGCTTTATCTGTTACTCCTGTTTCATCTGGATTTTTAAAAACATCTCTGATTTTTTCTTTAACACCAAATAAGGAAGTTATTAAATAACCAAAGGTATTTGAAAATGGCGATAGCCAGCCAGGGAAAATTAATATCATTAAATTTAATATACCGAATATAAGGACCCAAGGTACCAATGTAACATAGGCAGCGGTTGTATATTGATACGTATTATTACACATACCTGCTGTTATTTGTAAATTAAGTAAAAATTGAGATATAGCTAATATTAAAAAGTATGAAACATTTATGGCAAAACTAACAGTTGAACTCTTTTTTTGCTTTGATGGACGACCAATTAAATAACTTAATAAAAAATATCCGAGAGTTAACATTATGAAAAAAGTAAATCCCATTTGTGTATCAATATTAATCACATCCATATATAAATAATATGGACAATATATTTTGAAATAATACTATATATATTTAATGGCTAATATGAATAGTAGTCCTATTTTATGTGAACCTGGAATTAAATATTTTTTAAAAAGCTCTCTAAATGAAAGTCATAAATTTAAAGAGAAATATATTAATTTTTTTTATAATATTTCAATGTTATTAGTATTTATAGCATTGTTAAGTGCTATTCTATATTATCGATATAAAGGAAGATTAAGTCCAAATGAAATAGCGCTTAAAAATAGAAGAAAAAAGGAATATATTGTTTCAAAATTACAACAATTAGCAGCTATAAAAACAAGTAATAATATGTTAACTGATTTACCAACGTTGCCAACGTTGAATACTTTTTAATTATTTATTATAATAAATATATATGGAAGAAAATGTTTCTGAAGCAATAAACAATTATTATAAATTAAAACACAAATATGAAGAACAAATTACAAATCAAAAAAGACGCATAATAAATAATAATGAGTTGACCAAAAAAGATAAAAAATTAAAATTTAAACAATTAAAAATTAACTGTATTAATTGCGGAAAAAAAGGAGGAACTATATTTACAAATAACAATAATATGTTATCAGCCGTTTGTGGTAATACTAAAGACCCTTGTAATTTAAATATTAATATTAATCGTGGTAATTATACTAATATATATGATACAGAAGTATTGATTCAAAAAGATATTGAAGCAATAAGGAAGAAAATAATGATGTTAAAATTAGATTTATTATTTAATTATTCTGATGAAAGTGTTATTATAAAAGAATTTAACGTTAATAAAAAAGACATTAGTGACTTAACAAAGTCGTTATTAAGTATTCGCAAAGAATATTTATCTATTGTTGATAATCAAGATGATAAAGTATTTGTTAATGATGGTAATATTAAACTACGTGAATTAAAAGAACAATTAAAAACGTTAATCAAAAATTATACTAGTAACAATAATATTAATTATATTAATGATATGGTTGAAACCTATATTAGAGATATACGTCCATTAACCCAGGAAATACAAAATAAGGCATATAAACATATGGAAATATACGAAAGTGAACATAAACAACATCTATTACAAAATTATTACAATTATTCAGATTTATATGTTCCTATTAACAATAAAAATGAAGCAAAAATAATTACTAATAAACAATGATATTTACTATGAAACAACGATTATTATAATAAGTATATATATATGAAACTAAAGTCCATTATTAATATGCCTGTTTTTATTGCTAGTTTATGTATAGGATTATTATTTGTATATTTATCAAATCCACCTCCAACCATTATTTACGTGTATCCTACACCATATAATATAGACAAGGTAGAATACAAAGACAAGGCAAATAATTGTTTTAAGTTTAATTCTGAAGAAGTTTCATGTATAGGTAATAATATTAAAACTATACCTATACAAAAATAATACAAATAATATTTGTATCTAGTATATGTATATATGTTTAAGAATATTCTTAGTAAAGTAAATACTAAATATGGTAAAATTATAATATCGATTATTTTAGGCATTGGATTGGCAAGTATATTTAGAAAATCTTGTGATTCGCGTAATTGTATTATATTTCATGCACCTTCTTTTGAAGAAGTAAATCAAAATGTTTATAAACACGATAAAAAATGTTTTAAATATAAAGAAGAAAATGTTATGTGTAATAATACAAAAAAACAAGTAGAGATTGCGTAAAAAATTTAATATATTTAATAACTTAACTATATTAAATATGGCCACTAATTTAGATGATTTACCTGTTTCTGGAGAAAGTGAATCAAATGTAAATATAAAAATAACAGAACAGAATCAGATTGTTAATAATTCAGTAAGTAAACTCGAAGAACAACGCAAGAATGATCTACAACAAGTAATACCTCAACAAGGACCACAAGCACCACAACCACAAGCACCACAACCACAAGCACCACAACAGCAAAGTGGTGAATCAATAGATATTAACAGTTTTATTACTGGTATTCAAAATGCAGCTGCTAATGGTGGATTACAACTACCCTCTCGCGATATTCCACAATCACAGAATCATCTAACACAAGATTCTCAATTGAAACCAAATTATATTCCAGAGAGTAATACTGATTATATTGAAAATAGTTATAATCACAATGAAATTATTAACCAAAATAAAAGAAAAGAAACAAACATAAATAATTTAGATTCTTTGTATGATGATATTCATATTCCTATTATTTTAGCAGTTATTTATTTTGTATTTCAATTACCTATTATTAAAAAAAACACATTAAAATATATTCCTTCCCTATTTTCTAAAGATGGAAACTATAATTTTAGTGGATATATAGTTACCAGTATTGCTTTCGCTAGTTCATATTATTTTATCATGAAAACATTAGAATTTTTAACTATTTAATTTTTTTATACTAACATTACTTTGTTTTGCAAAATATTCGATTAATTCGTCATTATTATAATCATTACTGTATTTAATCTCTCTTATTCCAGCAGCACATAATATTTTCATACAATTGACACAAGGATAATGTGATATATAAGCTGTTGCACCTTTACAACTAGCTCCTCGTTTAGCACAATCAGCAATTGCATTTTGCTCTGCATGAACAGTAGCCATTTCATGTCCATCACGAAGTTTTTGTTCGTGAATAGCTCCTGGTAAATATCCATTGTATCCTTGTGCTATAATTCGATTATCATTTATCAATATACATCCTACTTGTAATCGTTTACAAGGCGAACGCGTTGCTGTCAATTTTGTTAGATCACTATAATATTCCTCCCATGACGGTCTTTTATCCATGAAACAATATAATAATATATATTAAAGCTATTATATTTACTTATTTAATGATTAATATCAAGAACGTCGATTTAACATACTTCATGCTATTTTTTTTATGTGGATTATCTGTATTATTTTACGAAAATTTGAAAATTATTAAATATAAAATTAATAAAAAAATATTATTTTTAGAAGGTGATATATATCGTAATAAATATATTACAATTGATAAATGGTATTTTACACATCTATTTTTCTATTCAATAATAGGGTATTTGTATCCTACGTCTTTTTATTTATCCATGATTATTGGTGTAATGTGGGAATTATTCGAGTTTTATCTAGGATATTATAAACCATTGTGGTTTTTTCAAACTGCAAATACACAATTAAATACATCAAAATGGTGGCATGGTAGAATTTCTGATTTATTTGTTAATTGCATAGGATTTACTATTGGATATTCTATTCATGCTTTACGTTATTAAATATTATTATATTTATAGTTATTGTATATGTCAATTAATTTATTAAATATTTATATTAAAACACTTGTAGATAATGTAAATATTGAAAATATACCTAAAGAATTAGATATTGTTTTTGATGGAGGAGCATTTAATGGAGGTATGGGATTTGGAACTGCTCTATATCTAAAAGAATTAGAAAAAAGAAAAATTACTAAAATATCACGAGTTTCAGGTTGTAGTATAGGTTCGATTATAGCTCTCTCTTTTTTACTAGATTTTAAATATGATATTAATAAGGTTTTCATATCGGTATGTAAAAATTTTAAAAACACATTTAATCTTTCTGTATTCAAAGAACATATAAAAAAAATAATTTATGATAATTTAACTGATGATTTATCATTTTTAAATAATAAATTATATATTACTTATTATGATGCTGTGAATTATAAACATATTATGATTTGTAACTATAAAAATAGAGACCATTTGATAGATTGTTTAATGCGTTCGTGTCACATTCCGTATATTACTATGCCGACAATGATGTATGATGAAAGATATATAGACGGTATTACCCCTTATATATTTAGAGACGGATTGAATGATGTTTTATTTGTGAATATGATAACAATTAAAAATTATAAATATATATTTAACGTTGGTAAGGAAAATAGTGTCAATCATCGTATGATGATTGGAATAAATGATATTAACAAATTTTTTGTCAATAAAAAATCAAATATGTGTAGTTATTACAATAGTTGGTCATGGATTTCAGTATTCATGTTAAGAATGAGAATTGTGGTTGTATTTATAATACTATGGATAGTTAATAATTCTAAAAAAATAAAACATATATTTCCACCGTATTTGTTAGAAAGCTCCTTTGTTAAAAATATATATATGTTACTAAAAGAATTGTATAATGACCTAATGTATAAAATAATTAATTGAAATAATCATTAATCTAGATAATCATTAAATACTTTTTCAGTAAAATAAGGTTGTTGCGGGTCAAATGGATAACAATAACACTGATTTCTATGTTTATATGTTCCTAATTGTCCATTTGCACAATTACAATAACTATCAGAAATAACAGCTTGAATAGGTGTTTGTATACAAAAATCTTTTGGATATCCTTGATTTAAACAATCTGTTAGGGATTGATAATTCTCTCTGAATGATAAATTTTTAAATAATATATCTTTCATTAAAAATAATGGAATTATTAATATGATAAAATATAATAACATATATTTCATTATATAATTACAATCCAAGATTTTTTTTTAATTTACTGAAAGTTAATTTTTTTGTTTTGTTATTTGATTTGGTTTTTTTCTTTGTTTTACTTTTTTTTGTTTTGCTTTTTTTTCCTTTGGTTTCTTTTTCCTTGATTTCTTTACTACCAGGAGTATAGCGTAAGAAATACTCTTCGTATTCTTTACTATTTTTTTTATTTTTTAATTCTTGGAATTTCAATGCCTTATTAGCGCGTATATCTTCCATGGTCTCTTGTTTTCCATAACAATTAATACTGAATCTTTTTAATAATCCTTTCTGTTTTAAACGATTTTTAGATTGAACCATAAATAAATATTGTGACATACAAAGTAATCTTTCTTTATCAAAATAAGGTCTATTTGCATATAAAAATGCTAAATAGAAACTTAACATTGTATCTATTGATGCGATTTTTACAGTTTTATTATTTATCTTAATGCTATTATAACTGTGACAAGCAAGAGGTTTATATATTACACATATGGTATCCTTGTCTACTATTATTTCATAATGTTTGGATATTAATTCACCTATCGGTTTTCTCTCTACTATTTTTACTTTTTTATAACCAATATCATTTAGTCGTTCTTGTATTAAAATACTAGATGTTTCGGGATCTTCTGATAATATGTCAAAATCAGGTATATTCTGTATTTGTCTTCGTTGTTTATAAGGCATATATTTACCATATAATGTACTTGCGTAACCACCAAAAAAAACTAATCCTTGGTCGATAATACTGTCTCTTACGGTAAAATATAGCTTATTTTCTTCTTGTGGGTCACCTTCAAAGTCGCGTTGAAAATCAAGTAAATCACATCTTTCATTATTTAGTGGATAATTTTTGTTCAATAATATTAATCGTTTTAATACTTTTTCCCATCTACTAACGTCTCCTGCTGGACGCGATAATTCTAGATACATTCCCATTCTTAAGAAATTAGGAGGTGAATACAATATTCCATTTACTTTAATAGCTTCTTTATTGAGAGATCTGAAAATCTCATTATCTAATAATGTAATATCAGCAACCGGAATAAAATTTACAAAAACCTTATAAGTTCCATGATGAACACCTGATTTTGCTTCGACATCACTATAACCTTGTTTAATATATATATCTGCTAGTTCTTTTGCGTGTTTTACAGGATCCGTTGAAAAAAAATCGTAATCTGGTATATCTACATCTTTATTATAAAACTGGTCTTCAACTGGTAATATATTATTGATAGCTGTGCCACCATAACAAATTAATTTGTTGGTTCTTATAAAATTTTCAACTATTAAATTAATATCTTTTATAAAATCTGACTGAGCCATTTTTTTACTAACACGTGTTTCAGCTTCATCCACAGCATTTCTTAATATTTCTAATTCTTTTTCTTCAAATGTTAGATTTTTAGACATATATATTAAATTTACATTATAAATACTTCTATTGAGTATTTGTATTAAATAGTAATCCTCCTTCTTGTAAGTTGGCTCCAGAATTTTCTAGATTTTTTGCTGTTGTTGTATCTATTTCTATAACTACTGTAGGATTATCTTTACGCAACAATTTAGGCTTTAATACAAATGCTCCTCCTCTCTTATTAAAATCATTGTGATATTGTTCTAAAAATGCATCTTTATATTGAAAACATTGACCAATAAACTGAACACCATAACCTTCAATTCCTGCTGGATCACGAGGATTTCCTTTATGAGACATTTCTCTCCAATCTATGTTAGAAGGAATATTACTTTTATTAGGTAATACAATCGATAATCGCTCTTTGTTGTAATTTTTAATTTCTTCTATATCACCTGATAATTTTGCTTTATCTAATCTATAAAATCTCATATTTTCAAACCCAATTCCGTTAATTATATTTACATATTCATATAATTTAGTATTTTCTATATTTATACCTGAATTGCTATCATTTACCGAATTGCTATCATTTACCTTATTAACTATTATAACTATTTTTCCTACTAAATCTTTAATCTTAGCATTACCTAAATCTTTACCATTATATTCATAACTATATTGACGACTTAGCATTTTATCACTAAAATTGTTATATATTGATTCAGCCATTGTATTAAACACATCTTCATTTGTTGTCTTTAGTCTAAAATGTAATATCATAGGATCCTTTGCTACATTTCCTGCTGAATCGGTTGAACCGTTAAATGCCATATCTCGTATTTTTTCCATAACAGAATTAAAATCTAAATAGTTATATGTTTCTTTAATATGATAATCGTCTTCTGATGATACAGCTATAATTGGTTTACCATCAAAAGAATATATTTCAAAATCTAAACACCTTGCTCCTAATTTTATACAATTTTCTAGTGCACACATATCAACAAAATCATGAGAATATGAGCCACTAGCACAACAATTGTATGCTGTTTTAATATAAAAATCACGTAGACGATAGTCACCTACCTTTTTCCTCTTGTTTTTACCTTGAGATATATCTTGGTCATCTCCGTAATCAGTCATATTATCTGGGTCACTCATTTTTTCATTTATACTTAATGAAGACATATCAGAAACACTACTTGGATCAAAATTATATTCTATTGTTGAACAATTTGCATTTTTAAGCGTTATTTTTGTATATGACCAAATAAATAATAATAATATTAGTAATATTCCTATTACGAAGACACCAATTTGAAGCAATTTTGCTTTTCTTAAATCTTCTAGTTGTTTTAAGTCTATTATTCCTTGATTTAATCTTTTTGAAATAACTCCACCCATATTGTTTTATAATAATATATTATTATTTAATTAAAGTAAAATAATAAAGTTAAATAATAATATAAATATTATATATTATGCCAGGTGGACTTATGAATCTTGTTGCCGAAGGTAATCAAAATATTATATTAACTGGTAACCCTAGTAAAAGTTTTTTTAAATGTACATATGCTAAATATACTAATTTTGGACTACAAAAATTTCGTATAGATTATGATGGTTTAAGGACTTTACATCCTACGACTTCTTCGAATTTTAAATTTAAAATGCCTAGAACAGGAGGCGATTTAATAATGGATACTTACTTAGTTGTGAATCTACCTACAATATGGAGTCCGATTATTCCACCTAAAAAAGATGGAGATAGTATAATTAATAATAATATTGAAAATAAATGGCGTCCCTATGAGTTTAAATGGATAAAGCATATTGGTTCTCAGATGATAGAACGTGTTCGTTTCACTATTGGTGGACAAGTTATTCAAGAATTTACAGGACAATATTTGTATAATATGGTTGAGCGTGATTTTGATGCATGTAAAAAGGATTTATTTTACAAGATGACCGGTCATGTTCCCGAACTAAATGACCCTGCAAATGCGTACGATCGGTTAAATGTATATCCCAATGCATATTTTATCGATAGTGCTGCTGGCCCTGAACCTTCTATTCGTAGTCGTTCTTTATATATTCCTCTAAATATTTGGTTTACATTAGCTTCTAAAATGTCTTTTCCATTAGTAGCTTTACATTATAATGAATTTCATATAGAAGTAGATATTAAACCTGTTAAAGATTTATACGTAATACGTCATATACCTGACATTAATGACTCGGGTAGTTATTACCATCAACCTAATTACAATGTTGAATTGGAACAATTATATCGCTTTTTACATCCTCCTCCTACTGTCGCATTAAATCCTGATGATTTTCAAGATAAGCGTATTAATTGGGATACAGATATACATTTAATTAGCACATATGCTTTTCTGTCTGAAGATGAACAACGTGTATTTCAAGATAATGAACAAGTTTATTTGATTAAACAAATATACGAACATAAGGTCAATAATATTGTAGGAAGTCAAATAGTAGATATAGAGACTCGTGGAATGGTTTCAAGTTGGATGTGGTTTTTTCAACGTAGCGATATTGATACTAGAAATGAATGGTCTAATTATACTAATTGGCCTTATAGTTTTTTACCTTATAATGTAGTATCACCTTCAGATATACTAGTTACTGAATATTTATTATTTAATAATGGGTTGTCCAAAGTTTCTCCTGAATATGATTTTGAATATGAAAATAATGAGAATACTCAATATAATTCTCCAAATATGATTAGTGGTAAATATTATCCTGCTAATCAAAAAAATATAATGGAAAGATGGGGATTATTATTAGATGGAAAATACAGAGAGAACCCACAACATGCTGGAGTATTAGATTATGTAGAAAAATATACACGAACTGCTGGCAATAGTAAAGACGGAGTTTATTGTTATAATTTCTGCTTAAACAATAATGTTGGTGAATATCAACCAAGTGGAGCTATTAATTTGACGAAATTTAATAAAATTCAGTTTGAATTAGGATTAATAATGCCACCTATGGATGCTAGTGCTCAAGTAGAAACTATATGTGTTGGTGATGAAATTATCGGTATTGATAAAACACGTGACAATATATATGAATACACTTATGATATGACTGTTATAGAAGAACGATATAATGTATTAACTTTTTCATCCGGAAACGCTGCTCTTTCTTATGCTCGTTAATTATAAACATAATTTTATTATTTATAATTAAGCTGAAATCGGAGCTGGTCCACAATACATAAAATCAGAGTGACCGGTCGGCCCCAACCAACAATCATTACTATCACTAAATGCATTCATTACATTATTTCCCGAATTACTTGTTTCGCCACTACCAGCACCTGAACCAGCACCAGCACCTGAACCAGCACCAGCACCAGCACCAGCACCAGCACCTGAACCAGCACCAGCACTGTTGTCGGTTTCTGAATAATATGTTTCTCCATTTAACCCACCATCATTTATAGGAGTCACATTATTACGTCCTCCATTTTCAGATACACTGTATACAGACGATTCAGTTGGTATATTATCTAATTTATTCTTAAAAACGCCATTTTCATCAACTTCAAAAACAGAGTAACCGCAACCAAAGCAACAATTATCATCTACACAAGCTAAATCATTTATTGATTTTTCACCATTCTTACATACAAATGGACATATGCGATATTCTATATCATTGCCTTCTGCATCAACTCCCTTTTTAACAGGAAGACAATTACCTTCTGACTCAATTATAATTTCATTTTCTTGATTTAAATATACATTTGGCTTCCTACAATCATCTGTACATTGATTGTCATCTACATTATTCCTACATATTTTACAAACATTTTGATGATGTGATTTAATTCTCTCCTCTATTACATCATCTTCTGTAATTTCATCACTATAAAGAATATTATATGTATTGTTCTCATTTTCTTTTTCATTAATTGCAGTTATTGTACCAGACTGCCATATTTCATCATAACTGTGTTCTTCAACATATTTATTTATTACCTCAGCATCTGATAAAGTTTTGTCAGTTATATCACTTTTCATATCATCTATTGATTTCATAACTTCAACATGCATTCCAATTTCTTCGAATGGTGCAGAATAACAAGAATTTTTAAGTCCATGTTTCTTAGAATATTGAGCAAAAGTCAATTGACTATCAGTTAAACTTTCATAACCTTCTTTAATATTCTTCTTTAACAATGTTTGTAATAATGAAATAAATGTAATTACTAAACAAGCAATTAATAATTTATATTTAAATTTCATACTATATTTTATTATAAGATAAAATAATTAAGATGGATAGTTTAGTTAATATATATTATATATATAAGATATGGTAGATACAAAAGAAATGAGTTCATTTAATAAAAAGAAATTAAATAAAATAGGAAATTTTGAATTTATCAGAAACTATTTTAAAAATCCATCACAACAATTTGAAAAAGGTTCAGATTGGGATGATAATAAATGGAAAGAATTTTTTATCGGTTGTTTTGCTTCATTACTAGTAGTTATATATATTGGTGTAGTTGCTGCAAATTTTATATTTTTTTCTAAATTACCGAGAGAAATTATACCGGGTGTAGAAACAATCCACACATATTTTCCTATTGCAGCAGAAAGTTCATTTTTTTCAAAATATATGGGTAAAGTTCCCGATAGAGATTATGGAGAATATCAAACTGGAACTACCGATGATATTGAAACAAAATATGGTGGTCATTTAAGAAAACTAAATATACCACCAACAGGTTTTAACGATAATGTTTTTTTGCGATTTCCATATAATTTAATGGACTATGACCCAGAGAGCACTGAAAATTGGATAAGACAATTTTTTTATGGTAGATTGTCATGGATTGGTAGGACCATAGCAGCAACCTATATTTTTTGGAGAAAAATGATACAACTTGTTTTAACAGGTTCAAATCGGGTGGGAAATTTACTGAAAATAATATTTGCATTTGCAATGATATCTTTTGTAATGATTGGACCTCAATTTTTATTAACACTAGGAAAAAAGTATAATGGAATTAACTTTACCGGGTTTTCATCAGTAGTAATTGGATCTATTTTTATTATAAGTTTAACACAAGCCAGATTTGATCGTGCAAATAGTTATTTGTGGGCGGCATTTGGTCCACTATTCCAAATAATATTTCTGTTAATTTTTGATTTACCGATGCTAGGATTCTTTGGTTCAACAATAGGAGGATTTGTAATGCCTTTACAATTTATATTCACATTCCTTTTACCATTTAATGCTATTATGAATAATGGACAAATATTAGATAATATGAATGAAATTAAAGGTGCATTAGGAATTATATATACTTTTTTCTGTGTTATATTTGCACAAGTTTATTTAAATAAAACTGTATTTTCAGGTATGATTTTAGTAATAGTGCCGTATTTATTACTTCAAATAGTTAATTTTTTTAAATGGTTAGTTAAAACATTAAAAAGTAAAGGAGATTAATCTAATAAGTAAATTATTATATAAAAAAAAAATTATATAATAATTAATGAGTAAATTACCAGATAAATTACCATTTGTTAGTATATGTACACCCACTTTTAATCGTAGACCTTTTATACCATATACAATAAAATGTATTGAAAAACAAGATTATCCAATGGATAAAATAGAGTGGATTATCATAGATGACGGCACAGATAAAATTGAAGATTTGGTGAAACACTTATCATATGTTAAATATTTTAAATATGACAAAAAAATGTCATTGGGAGAAAAACGCAATTTAATGCATAAAAAATCAAAGGGTGATGTTTTAGTTTATTTTGACGACGACGATTTTTATCCACACGATAGGGTATCACACGCTGTAGAAACATTACATAATAATCCACAAGCACTTTGTTCAGGTAGTAGTGAAATTTTTATCTATTTTAAACACGTTCAAAAAGTATATAAATTCGGACCATATGGACCAAATCACGCTACTGCTGGAACATTTGCTTTTAAAAGACAATTGTTAAAAATAAGTAGTTATGATGATAAGGCGGCAATTGCCGAAGAAAAACAATTTTTGAAAAACTATACAATTCCTTTTGTTCAATTAGACCCTATGAAAACCATTTTAGTATTTTCTCACGACCATAACACTTTCGATAAACGTAAGCTTTTGGAAAATCCTCATCCAGATTTAGTAAAAGAAACCGATAAAAAAGTTGATTTATTTATTAAAGATGAAGACATGAGAAATTTCTATATGAGTAAAATAGATGAATTATTAAAGAATTATGAACCTGGACTGCCTAAGATGAAACCCGATGTATTAGAACAAATTATAGAAATCGAAGAACGTAGACGAAAAGATGCCGAATCAAAATTACAAGAATTGGCTTCTAAGAGTCAGGGGCGAATTGTAGTTCAAAGTAATGATGGTTCATCTAAAGAATTATCAAATGATGAAATACTACATTTATTACGCCAACAACAAGCCAATATTAATAACTTAACCGAAGAATTAAAGAAAAAAGACATTATTATTAATGCTTTAATACAACAACAAAATTCTATTCAATGTAATGAAAAAAATAATATTACTATGAATATTATTGAAAAGGAAAATAATTCTTTATTAAGTCAAATAAATCAAATTAATTAATCATTAATAGTGTATCTAAAAATTTATAAATTCGTTTTATATCTAATTTATTAATTTCATAATCTTGTAATATATTACAGATTTCCTCTTCAGAATTATTAACTTTTAATTCGACAAAAAAAGCATACATATCTTTAATATCCATATTAAGTTTCTGACAAATTTCCTGTATAAATATGGAGTTATTATATTCAGTGCTATATTTCGTTAAGACCTTTGTAAATCGTATATCATTTTTATTATTTTTTTTATTTACATTATGTTTATGAAATAACATATTATTGTTGAAAGTTTTTATCAACGAACTCATCTCATTAAACTGCCATATTTGTTTCTGAAATGTAATCCTATCTATGTAATCGGCAAAACATATGTTATTTAACATTTTTTCATAAAGAGGAAAAGATTGTTCTTTTTGCGATTTTGACAATACATCGATTATATTTTCGTGCCATAGTAAACCTACTATAGTTCTATCTGTATCGTTCATTACCGTTAAATGTTCATTAATATTATAATGATTTTGTATTAGGTTTTTTGTAATTGTTTTTGTATCTTCATTATATGATTTTGGTTCTAAAATATTTTTAATGATTTCGTTTTTTAATATACATTGGTGATTTTTATAAATATCATACAATGATTTTAGTTTTCTAAGGTCACCTTTTATAAAATATTTGATATTTACGTTTAATGTATTGTCTATATTTGGCATACACTGTGAAATTATTTTATTAATTTGATTATCATTTGGTGTTGATAATTCAAACGTATTACATACTTTCATAAGTTCTTTTATTTTTTTGTCAATATGATAATTACTAATACAAATAATTGGAATATTAGTTGAATCTTCTTCTTTTTGTTTTTTTGTTTTTTTTGGCCTTATTTGTTTGATTAAGGTATTTATTCCTCCTTTGTCACCATTATTCATACCGTCTATTTCGTCCATCACGACTGCAATAGGTTTTTTCTTTTTATTAAATAAACTAATTACATTTTTATCAGACATTTTAGACTTGGTTATATTTTCTATTATTAGTTTATTTCTAATATCACCTGCATCATATGATATGATATCATAATTTAAGTCCTTCAATATATTATTTACAAACGTAGTCTTCCCACATCCTGGCGATCCATAAATGTAAATACCACGTTTTTGTGTTAAATCTTTTTTGTTGTTTTCAAAATGAACAAGTGTTTTTTTAATTTCCTTTGCTATTTCTTCTCGTTCTAATATTTTATCTATATTAATTTTATCCATTAGTAATTAGTATTATATATATTTATATTACATTGTTTTATAATTATTTATGTTGCGTATTTAATGATAATTTGTTTACATTTATCGGATTTATTTATTTGTATATAATATTTAATGAATTCATATAAATATTTGTATGTTACATTTTTATAATTAAAATCAGCTTTTTTATGAAAATCGGTGTATTTATGTTTTAATAAATTATCAAACAAATATGAATAATCATTCCTAATAATAAAACGAATGTAACTATTATATTTTGTTTTTCTTAAACGATTAATGGTTTTGATGTAATGTTTTTCATAATCTACCTTTGTTAACATATATTTAGTATCATCTGACAAATACAAATATATATTTTTTAACAAATCATCCGGTATAAATATTAATAATGAAGTATCCATTAATATTTAACTATTTTATATTTTAATAACAATTTTTCTCGGCATCTGGGTTATTTGTAACTCCATCCCAAGTTACACCACAATTGTTAGCCCATTTTTTCTTTTCACATAAACCACCTACTCCTTTAAACTTTGTATGTGAATTATCGAATGTATTGCATTCGGAATTATCATTTGTCAATAACGAATCATTTCTATTACATATATAATCTGTACCTTCAGGATTTTTAGTCGATGTGTAGTAATCTGGACAATCTGATATAACAGGTGGAAATGTTACATTATTTTTCTGATTTTTTAAAGCTATTCCAATCATAGTTAATGATACGATTAACATAACTATTGCTACTATCATTACTATGCTATTAAAACTCATAAAAAAAAACATTATATAAAATATTTATATAATTTTTTCTGTTAAAGTATTATAATGAATTATAATAAAAATAATATTGATAGATTTGGACCTAATAAAACTGCCGTATTCACATTAAGTGATAAAATCCCTATTGATCATACTGTATCATTTAGAGACGCATTAACAAAAGATGTATATAACACTAAAAATACATTGTATGATTTATTTTTTTCAGATAAAAATATGGAATTAATACAACACAATATTATAAATGGTGTAAAAAAAATGTCTAATAACCAATATGTTATAAACAATCAAAGCAAGGAACAATTAAAGATCATAATGAATAGTATTTATGTTCAACATTCACGTAGTGTAAATGGTAATATTGATCAAATTATACATGCATTAAATAAATTAGTAATTCAATATTCAGTTCCTCAAATATTTAATGAAATAGAAAGTAACATGAAATATAAACGCGATATTAATAGTCTCATTATGCCTATGAGCAACCCAATTTTATTAAAAAATGATAAACAACTAAAACAACATGTATGGTTCTAAACAAAATTACATATCTTATTATTTATGTAATTTTAAATTATTTTATTATTATTTCATATTTGTTGTCGTGATTATTTCTTTTTGATTGTAATTTTCTGTTTCTTCTTTTCCTTACTATTCTTATGTAGGGTATAACTTGTTAGTAAAGATTCCAATTCTTCCAACCATATGGATTTAATATCCTTTTTAGTTAAAATATTTAGTGCTTGTATTTTATCTTCCTTTTCTTTCATAAGTTTATTGTAATTCTCTTCGGTTACACTATCCATAGGCAATCTTACTAAATATTTATATTCTTCGTCATTCTCGATTTTATCATATTTCTTAGTAGTCAATAATCCAATAACCATTTCTTTTGTTTTTCGCCTTAGGTCTATTTCATCATTTAATATTTCATTAATAAATCGTGCTTTATTTGAGAGCAGTTTAGCTTCTTGTTCTAGAATTTTAAGTTGGTATTCCTTTCTTTCAACATACACCTTTCTCCTTACATCAATGTAATGTTCAATAATATCTACTACATTGTCGTATTTTTTCAGCTTTTCATTTTCGTCAAACATATGCATATTATTTGTTGACTTTGTTACATACATTTTCAATAGTTTCTCAAGAGAATTACAATTATAATCACATTGTTTTAATTGCAATTCATCTATTTTACCTTCATTAAATGTAATAGTAATATCAACCGTTACATCGGTGCTCATGTCGGTATAGTCTTTCACGTAACTATCTTTCTTTGATTTCTTTTTATCGCCACAATCGATTAATTCTTCTATGTATTTTTTATAATCATCTGTCCAAATACCAATCGGTAATTCTGTTACACGAATTTTCTTATCATTGATTACTTCGTAACAACCCTTAATCAACCACTTCTTATCATCAATTTGTTCAATGGTTCCTTTGAATCCTTCATAATATGGTGTTAATGCAGGTAGTTCACTATTATTTAGGTAACATTTAATATAATTTATTAGATCTACTGGATTGTAACACATTATGTCTGTGCTAAATCCTGTCCCAATTCCTTTGCTACCATTGACTAGAATCATTGGGATAATAGGGACATAATATATAGGTTCTACTGGTGTTCCGTCATCATCCAAATATTTTAAAACATAATCATCTGCTTCTGGAAATATCAACCGTGTTATTTTATTTAGATTAGTATGAATATACCTTTCAGATGCAGAATCACTTCCACCTTGTAGTCGTGTCCCAAATTGTCCATTTGGTTCTAGCAAATTAATATTATTAGAGCCAACAAAGTTTTGTGCCATTCCTACAATTGCTCCATTTAGACTGTTTTCACCGTGATGATAACAACTTAGTTCAGAAACTGAACCGCTAAATTGAGCGACTTTAATCTCATTAGTAAGTCGTCTTTTAAACGATGTAAACAAGATTTTTCTTAGACTAGTTTTTAAACCATCCACAAGATTAGGAATAGAACGGTCACAATCATATTTTGAAAAGTGAATCATCTCTCGTTGAATAAATTCACTGTAGGTGATGTCTTGTTTATTTGTATCCAAATATAATTCTCTATCGTAATTCTCCAACCATCCTTTTCTATCATCCGAACGTTTTTTATTAAATACCATATCAATAGCATCTCCACAATGGTCGTTTTCTTTTACAAAATTTACAATTTTCTTTTCTTGAAAATATTCTTTGAATTCTTTGCTTGTTGATGTACCCAAACCCTTATAATATTTAATTTTCCATCCTTTTGTTTCGTTTACATTACACCACTGATTCCATTCTCCGTCATTATAAAACTTGAGTTCTTGCGAACCTTTCTTTGCTTTCAAAATAGGTGTGTTCATAAATCCAATAAATCCATCGATTTCCAATAGCGATTTCCATTCAGAGTCGAATAAGTTAATACCAAGACCTTTAATATGACTACCATCTAAATCCTGGTCTGTCATAAACAATACCTTTCCATATCTTAGTTTTGTTTGAACTAATTCATCGGTATATTCCTTTCCACTTTCAATACCAAGTATTTGTTTAATTTCACAAATTTCTTTGTTATCCAATATTCGTTTTTGAGTCTCGCCGCGAACATTGAACAATTTACCACGCATCGGATAAACCCCAATAATATTTCTATCATCCTTAGTCAATCCGGAGACAATTCCTGCCTTTGCTGAATCTCCCTCGCAAAATATAATAGTACACTGATTGCTTTTGTTTGTTCCGGCATAATTAGCATCGATTAATTTAGGAATACCCCTTATACTACGAGTTTTGCTTCCATCACTCTTCTTCGCTGCTTTATTATCTTTCACTTCGGTAAGTGCACATGCATTATCCATAACACCCATCTTAGCGATTTTATCTACAAATTTATCGCTAATATTACACGACGAACCGAAGCTGGCTTGAGGTGTATTCATATAATCCTTTGTTTGACTATCAAAACATGGATTGTTAATATCACATCTTATAAATAACATAAGCTGTTCTTTAATAGTGCTGGATTTAACGTCTACTTTTTTTTTCTTTTTAATGTAGGTGGTTAATTTCCTGATAAGCTGATTCAATATATATTCAACATGTTTACCTCCTTTACCGGTGTAAATACCATTTACAAATGACACTTGTGTAAACTCTTCGTTTGGTGCCATGCATACAGCATATTCCCATCGTTCATTACCTGATTCATATACCCGAGGTTTATCGCTTTTTGTTCCAATATACATATCAACATATTGTTGAAAATTGTTTACTGGAATAATTTCGTTATTGTATTTAACTTTGACTTTTTTGTCTGTAATTGCAGCAATGTCATATACACGACGTTTAAATAGTTCCATCATATCAGATGATAGACCTTGAATATCCAATCTTTTATAGTCGGGTTTGAATGTAACTTGTGTATATGGTTTATTCTTAAATTGAGTAATTTTTGGTTTATCAATAATATTGAGATTATCGGAAAATTTTTGAACATATTTTAATCCTCGAACATGGTCAATCGTTTCTATAGTTCCCCATTCTGACCATATTAACACTAGTTTAAATCCAAAACCATTCTTACCACCGACTATTTTTTGTTCATTTTTATTGTAATTTGTAGAGGTTCGTAAATGTCCAAATACCATTTCTGGAATCCACAAATCATGTTCTGGATGTTTCTCGACATCTATACCATTCCCATCGTTTTTAATAGTAATGATACCATCTTCGCTAATCGATACATTAATGTGTGTAACAGGCAATATATTTGGTTTACAATCATTTAATGCTTGGCTCATTCTTACATAATGATCTCGACTATTTACGATACCTTCATCAAATAATTTATATAAACCTGGAATTATATTTATTTGTTTAGCTTCTATTTTATTGGAAGTATCATTAAATACATATGTGTCATATTCGGTTGTGGTCATTGAACCTGTATATGTGTCTGGGTTGTCTAATACATGCTGCTTATCCGTCTTTTTCTGATACGTTATAGCTAAATTTGACGTCATGGGTATGTATATTCCATAAGTAGTCTCTATATTCTTTCAATTTTTAAAATAAATATTATATATAATGGCATCATACAAATCATATAAACCAGCACGTATTAATGAAGCAAAATGTAATGATGATGATGGTAATAGAAAATGTCCAGAAAAAGTCATACCTAATACAGAACCAAATATTGAAAATACACAAAAGTTTTTATATGCATCTATTATTAAAAATTCAAAAAAAAGAAAAAAAACAACATATATTAGTCAAAATTTAAATGAGTTCAATAGTATTAGTGGTTCACAAGGTGGATTTGGAAGTCCACCACGAAATAAATTTTAACATATGTTATTTACTATGTAAATTTAGATATATAAATTTATTTTTTTCTTATAAATTTATATAATGGCTAAAAAACCAATGAAGGTAGACGGTGTTTACAACATTAAAGGTAAAAAGTTCTCAAAATTAATCGGTTCGAGAGCTGAGGTTTATCATGGAACCGCGTTCAAAACTGCAGGAGGTTTAGAGAAAAAAGATATTATGATGAACAAGAACGGACGTATCGTTTCTGTAAAGAAACATAAGACTGCCAAGAAAGAGAAACGTTTAGAAAAACATGGTTATTTCACCAAAAAAGGAAAATTCGGGTTTGTTAAGAAGGATGGTAAGAAGAAACGTATGACTCGCAAACGCTAATCAAACCATACTTTAGTTATAATACCACAATCATCTATATAATTCTTTAATACACATTTAGAAATTTTCTCAAAATAGTTTTTACTGATTATCAAATTACTTTTATTATTATCTAAATAATATTGATATATATCCATTAATGATTTTACATCATTGTTATTATCATTAATTTTTTTATTAATTCCATCATTTTTAAATAATATAATGTAATCATTTACTTCTTGTTTTTTATTCCATATATTACATTTAATATTCAAAATATATTTTTGTTCTTCTAATACCACATTTGGATATAAATAATTAATGATTTTTAAGAAATATGAATAATCCACACCAATATATTTCTTATTGTTATTTTTAAATAATGAGATTATTTCGTCTAATTCGTATATATCTCCTACGTCTTCTGTTATATTTTTATCCCAAAATGCCTTGAAATCAACTACTATAGGCAATATCATACTAGTCACATTTTGAAAACAATCATCAGAATATGATAATTTGGTTTTTAATAATTTAATTAAGGCTTCATGAAATAATATATTAGGCAACTTATTTTCTTTCAAAAACTCTTTCCATATGAACAACATATTTTTATTATTGATAACACTATTTGACGATTTTGTAATGTATTTATCAATAAAATTATTAACAATAGTATCACATGTGTTATTGTGTAAATAATAGCTATGATCTATTAAATTTTGTTCATTACATTTATTTAAAAATAAATCAGAACTAGTATATCTCTCCGAATAATGTGATGCAACACAAATTATATCAACAATATACTTTGAAAAATATTCAGGAATTTTAATTTTGTTCGTATTTTCATTAACATATAACAACCTACAGTTTTCTAACGGATGTTCGTGTATTTTATATTTAATATTATTGAAAATATTAATAGAACCAATATATGTGTTAATTTGAATATTTAATTCATTGAGAATTTCTTTTAAAGGTTGTGAACATATAAAATATAAGTTGGTTTTTGAATGTAGTAAATCTCCTATAACTGTAAGGAAATATTTTACATGATTACGACTTGTAAATATCGGTTGAAGTAACTTAAATACATATTGAATTGTTTTTGACTCTGGAATTGTATATAAAGGACTTTTTTCTTTTATTTTTTTAATAATATTAATTTTAATTTTATGTTTCCAAGTTACCAGTTCATTGTTTTCATTTATTTCTGTAATTATTTTATGAATGATATTATCCTCACTATCTGCTAGAAAATGAACTTTGTCATAGTACATAAATAATTCATTATGGCTACAATAATAATAGTTGTTCGATAATAAAAATTTATTGATGTAAATATCACTTATATTTGTTAACTCTTCTTTACGTTTAACGCGTTCAATATTATTTTTATCGGCGTTTTCTAATAATGACGGAAGTGTATTTTCTACATAATTTTCCAATCTACCCATAACATATTCATTTTTCTCATACTTTTTTATTAGCTCATCCAGTTTATTATGTAAGTTATTTGTCATATTTAATACTATATTATATTTTTTATATGAATAATATTTTAATAATATTATTCAGTGTATCATAAGTATTTAAAGGGTTTATTTACATATTAAGTTATATGACAAGTTTAACATCCCAACAAATAGGAACCAGTAAAAATATATTAGTAATTCAAACTGTTCAAATAGCTCCTTTTAGAACACTCATGACTGCATTAAAAGATATACTATTAGAAACTAATATATCATTTACACCGGAAGGTATAAAAATAATTAATATGGATAAATCACATACTATACTAGCACATTTATGTTTATACGCCAATAATTTTGAACACTATGAATGTAATCAACCTAAGATAGTAATTGGTGTAAATATGTTTCATTTATTTAAATTAATTAATACTATCGATAATGATGATACATTAACTATTTACATTGAAGAAAATGATTATAAAGATGGTGTTGTTCAATTTTTAGGTTTAAAATTTGAAAATGGTGATATTAAACAACAAAAAATACAGAAATTAAGATTAATAGAACCAGAAACCGATGAATTAGAAGTCCCTGATGTTACATTTTCATCCATACTAAATTTACCATCCACTGATTTTCAGAAAATTATTCGTGATTTATCTTGTATATCAGATAAAATAGAAATTAAATCAGTTGCGACAAATGAAGGTTCAGAACTAATATTTAAATGTTCGGGTGGATTTGCACAAGCAGAAGTTAGGAGGGCTGAATCTGATGAAAGTATGAAATATATTAAAAAACAAGAAGTTAGTAAAATTATACAAGGTGAATTCTCGCTTAAAAATTTAAGCTATTTTATTAAATGTACTAATTTATGTAATTCAATTGAAATTTATTTGGAAAATGACTTGCCTTTAATAGTAAAATATAGTGTTGCATCATTGGGTGAAATTAAATTAGGACTAGCTCCCTTGCCATCTTAAATATAATATAATAATTATTAATTATATTATAATTTTTAATTTTCCAAATGTTTTTTAAATAAACATCCTTGGGAATTTACACCCATTATATTTTCTATTTTTTCAGGATTTTGATTATTGCAATTAGCTATCCATATTTTTATTATACAAAAATTACGTTTTGGAGATATAGTTATTCCATTAATGTCATTCTTAAGAGCATTATCTTTCGTAACAGATTCACCAATCATCTTATATGAAGTTTGTTTCCATGTAGGTATGGTTATTTTATTAGGTATTTTATATGAAAAACATCCACCATTTTTATTTTTTTCATCTTCCCATATTGGTTTTATTCCTTTTCTCATAAGAAATAACATACAATTTTTTATCATTTTATCTGGCAATGTTTCATATAATGTTAATGCTTCTTCGACTGTATTAAATGACATTATTTCTTTATAACTATTTAAATTCCATTCTGTATCATGCGGTAAATGTGCCCACAACGTCCAATTATCATTCAATTTATGAAATTTACTCATATCATTTGTCGACGTGTTTTCCACATTATTAATGGAAATCTCCATTATATAAGATAAGACTTTTTTTTATTTATATTGTTTATTTATAATTGTTAATTAGATGAAATTATTTCAAAATCATCTGATAATATTTTAATACTATCCGTATTCTTTAATGTATGGTGTATCATATTATTATCAAAAAAACTCACTTCATACGAATCATTTAATTCTGTTTTTAATACATTATTACACCAATATCTTAAAAAAATCTTATCAAATAAAATATTGTTTACAATATAATAATTATTTTTTTTAAAATCAATTGCATATACTTCTTCTTCTTTGTTTTCTCGCTTTATACATAGTTCTACTGCTAATAGACTAACTTTACTTGTTTTAAATTTATCATTCACATTATTTATATGTTCAAATCTCAATATGTAATTATCATATTTATCACTTTCAGGTATTTTCCATTCATATAATATCATATCATAGTCGATATTTTTGTTATATTTCTTAATATACATATATGATGTCTTATCTAATAAACTACCATCTTTAATAAATAAAATATTTTGTTCTTCTTCTTTTTCAAATATTAGTGTTAATAATGGATGTATTATATTATTTATTTTTTTAGATAAATAATTATATTTCTTTTCTGTTACTGTTTTTATTTTCATATAGTGCCAGGAATATTCTATTAACTTCTTTTTAAGATATGGGTTTGTTTCAATAATCTTGATTATCAGTGAATTAACAGTATTGAAGTTTGAATAATATATCCATAATAAGATAGGTATATATATATTAATAGTATAACTCATTATTTATACTATTAATTAGATGTTTAAATCAATTATAAGTTAAACATATTTTCAACAACAATTTCCGTTGTTTCATTGATATCCGTTGTTTCATTGATATCAGTTGTTTCATTGATATCAGTTGTTTCATTGATATCCGTTGTTTCATTGATATCAGTTGTTTCATTTTGGGGCGAAGTTTGTTCGACTGTTGTTGCAACTTGTTCGTTTTCTGCATAATAATTATTTATTTCTTCTTTACCATCGATTGTATCAGAATCGTCCCTTATATTATATTTTAAGTAACCTGATTCCGGTGATAAACCTAATGATATAAGCAACCAAACCGTTATTACTGTTAATAATATGAAAGGTAAAAATACAATTATCCATGATAATACGGTTAACCCTGATTTACATAATAAATTCAACATTACTGTAAATATGATCATTAATATAAATTTTAATAATGCCGTATTATATAATTTTTTAAATAAATCAATTACTATATGTGTTAGTGTAAATCCTATATATAATAATGCTGGTAAACATAATTTATCTGTAATCATATATTATTTATTTATATAATAATTTAATTTAATTTAAGTTGTCCATTAACAAATTTCCCTAAAAGTTCTCCTATATCATCGTCTCCTAATTTTTCAAATACATCACCGTTTTCTTCATCGGTAGTAAAATATTCAACATCGTCAATACTAATTAGGAAATATTCTTCTTCTTCTTCCTCTTCTTCCTCTTCTTCTTCCTCTTCTTCTTCCTCTTCCTCTACTTCTTCTTCCTCTTCCTCTACTTCTTCTTCCTCTACTTCTACTTCTTCTTCCTCTTCCTCCTCTACTTCTTCTTCCTCCTCTACTTCTTCTTCCTCTTCCTCTTCCTCCTCTTCCTCCTCTACCTCTACTTCTTCTTCCTCTTCCTCCTCTACCTCTACTTCCTCCTCTTCATCCGTGTAGTCCTGACCGGCACCTGCCTCTTCGAATTCCATCATACGTTTATTAGCCATATTCTTATCTTGTTCTACTTCTCCTGGTTCGGAATCAATTTCGTCTGATCTTTCTAGAACATTATCTTGTGTAATAGTTCTGGGAATATTTGAAGTGTCATTATTACTTATTTCATCATCATCGGTATCCGATTCAGACAAAGTTTCATTATCAGAATTATCATCAGACAAATCACTATTATTTTGTAGATCAATAGATTCAATATTTTCATCTTTTTCTGTTATATTCAATTTAATTATATCATTACTAGCGTATTCAGTTTCCAAATTAATAATATGTTGTTTTAAAATCTCGTTTTCTTTTTGCAAAATATGATTTTTATTTAATAGTTCTTGATATTCAGGAAGTTGTTTCAAAACATCCGATACAATATTAATTTGATTGTTACATTTATTAAATTTATCAATAAATGGACCTAATGAAATTTTTAAAACTTCTTCCAAATTTGAATGTAAACTATTCATAATGTCATCAATACTCATATTATTATTTATATCGGTATATGAATTGCTAGCCATTTATATTAACATATAATTTTCGTTTAATATCATTTAAATAATATATATTCTAAAGTATATGAACGATGATAAAAAAGACGAAATACCTATACATATTAAAAAAAATCTAATAAATGTTGTAATGCGACAAACAGATTATGATGAAAAAATTGCAGGAGAAAAATTAGAAGAATACAATTATGAAGTGATGGACGTTATTAGAAACTTCATGAACCCAAACTATAGTAAAAAAAATAACGAAAATTCTGTTGTCACTAATGTTCATCAACAAAAATTTACAGAAATAAGAAATATGATGGATGATGCTTCAAATCGTTATAGAAAACAAAAAGAAATCGAAGAATATCATCAAAAAATAATAGAATATTATAATAATCAACGCAATAAAGCTAGTGAAAATTTAAAATCTAATTTAAATTAGTTTTATATAAAATAATTTTTAGACGTGTGTTAAATTATTTTATATTAAATTTATCTGTTAGAATGTCATTTTTTGTTACAGTATCTCTCTTTCTCAGTGTATATTTATTTGAGGATGGTATTGTCTTCTTACTTAACAAAAAGTCATCATTATCTTCATGGAGTTCGGGAAGTACACGTGTCAACGGTTTATCAACGATTAATAGTAGTCGTTCATTTTTTAATAACTGTCTATACTCTTGGATGGTCAAATTACCGTTATATTTTTCTAATAAATAATACGGATTAGGAGCAGGTTTAATATTTTTATCGTAATTATATATTTTACAATATAAATGATTCAATAAACTGTATCTCTCAATCCGCGTAGAAATATCTATATGTTCATTAAACAAATATGAAACTGAACATTCTGGACTACAAAAACAACCATAACATTGATAAGTATTGTTTAATTCGAATTTAGGTATATATATTGGTGGGTTATCGAAATCATATGTGCACCAAAAACACGCAGAACGTTTGTCTGTAATATTATTAGTGTGTAAATTAACCGATAATTCTGTTAATTTATCCCAAATCTTTTTTGTTTCATCATTTTCGTCATGTTCAACAGATTTATTCTTTTTTTTTGTTTCATTTAATTGATGATATTGTGATTCATTATTAAAATCATATGTATCTATGGTCTCTGATACCAGATTTTTATTTAAATCACTTAGATTACACTTAAGATGCAAGATAATATTTGGTTCTGGAACTATCACATTTTTATGGCTTTCGATTTTTTGGATTATTTTTCCACCTTTCGGTTTTCTACCTCTTTTTTTTGGTACTTTTGGTTCGGGTTCTTCTGTTTTTTTAGTTTTAACCATTACTAATATTTTTATATAAATTCATATAAATTTAAATACTTTTTTAATATATTATAAACAATAACATTTTCTACACACTGGTATATAATGTTCGGTCCCGATGATTAATTGTTCCGTTTTGCTTGTCTTTCGCTTTGTAAAAATAGCATATCTTTCTTTACATAAACCACATATAGACTGCAATTTAGTCACTTTATCACAAAATGGTATTAACTCTAACCAATTTCCAAAATTTTTTCTGGAAAAATCACCATCAAGACCACATAGATATACTGTTTTATTATGACTTTCAACTGCACATATTACCCATTCAACAATATCGCTGAAAAATTGTGCTTCGTTTATTAAAATGATTTTACTATTATTAAAATTATCACTTAATTTATTATTTAATATATCACAATAATCTTTTAAATTTTTGAACGATACACAAGGTATTATTGTATTATCATGAGAAATAATTTGTTCTTCATTATCATCAATATAATTAATACTTGTAATAGGTGTATTATTAAAACTATATATTTTATATATTTTAATTAATTCACTAGTTTTTCCTGACCACATTGGACCTATAAATAATTCTAAATAACCACTATCTTCATGATTATTAATCATAATTACTATTATGTTACTTATTAGTTGTATTATATTTTTATTTCATTTTTTATATTAAATACAAAAAATAATCTATATTATGAGTGATTCTAAAAATCCCTGGGTTGAAAAATATCGTCCTACTGATTTTGATGATATTGTTCTTGATTCAGTAAATAAAACTATATTAAATAATATTATTAAAACCAAGAAATTTCCTAATTTACTATTGTATGGTCCTCCAGGCACTGGAAAAACAACTACAATTATTAATCTAGTTAATAAATATCATGATAATATAAAACATAAAAAAAGTCTTACCATACATTTAAATGCTTCTGACGAAAGAGGAATTGACATTATACGTAACCAAATTAATCAATTTGTTAATTCGAAAACACTATTTGTATCAGGTACAAAATTAGTTATATTAGATGAAGTTGATTATATGACGAAAAATGCTCAACAAGCATTAAAATATTTACTAAGAAGTATAAATAATAATGTAAGATTTTGTTTAATCTGTAATTATATTACACGTATTGATGAATCATTACAAAATGAATTTATGAGATTACGTTTCAATCAACTACCAAAAAATGATATTATTACATTTCTAAAAAATATTACTATAAAAGAAAATTTACAAATCAATAACGAAACATTAATGTCTATACAAGATTTATATAAATCTGATATTCGAAGTATGATAAATTATATACAGTCTAATAAAAATTTATCATTTAATAAAAAAGCTATTAATAATACTATTTGGGAAAATTTCACAACAATAATAGTAGAAAAAGAAATGAATATTGACACAATTATTAATTATGTAGATGATATATGCATAGAATACAATATTGAAGAAAAACATTTTATAAAAAATTATTTAAATTATATAATAAAATATAAATCTAATTATATAAGTAAGGATTTTCTCACATTTGTTGAATTTATAATACATATATCCAGTTCAAATAATATGTATTTAAAATATTACTTCATACACCGACTACATAATATTTTATCATCTGCAAAATAGTTATCAATTCGTTTCATTAATCTATTATTCCACTCATTAGGAGGAGATGATTGATTGGGATCAAAAAATTTTGTAGTTAATGAATATTCATTACTACTTTTATCAAATTTTTTTGGTATTTGAATAGTATTTGATATACCATACAAATTTTTTGATTTATTAGTATTTAACATACTGTAAAAGCTGTTGGTGTTTTTTGTAGCCGGTGTTTCTGAAACACAATCCATTTAAATATATATAAGAAAATAATTGAATTAGATATACTTAAAGAAAAGACAGTAGTTTAAATAAATGATTGATATTGATACAGCTTGGAGTGATTTTTGTAATGGTGATTATGATATTTCTACAAATATAAATGAAATAAATAATACCCAAGATATACCTAAATGTTCCTCGCTGTATATTTCCACCAAAACAAAAATATCATATTTATCTCATAAAGTATTATTGAATGATGTTTTTTGGAAAATACCTATTATTTCATATTACGAACCAAAAGAAGGAATTATAAAAAAACAAATGAAAATTAACTCCAATAGTGAAGATGAGTTTAATATACTATTGGATAATTTGAAAGCCGAACGTGATAAAAACTACTATATTGATGAACATGTTATTACACGTATTGTTAATGAAAAAGGAAGAATTAAATATAAAGATGTAAGGAAAATTAGTGTAGGTTTATATAAAAAAGATATTATTAGTTTTAAATGTAAGAAAAAAGGAGCTTTTTATAATTGCTTTGTAGTAATTATTAGAATTAAACACGAAAACTCATTTAAAGAATTACATGTAAAAATTTTTAATACTGGGAAACTAGAAATACCCGGAATTAAAGACGATGAATTGCTTTATAAAGCATTGGATGTTTTGATTAAATGTTTGTCTCCTTACATTTCTGAAGATCTAATATATTATAAAAATAAGACTGAAACTGTATTAATTAATTCTAATTTTAATTGTGGGTATTTTATTAACAGAGAAAAACTATTCAATATAATTAAAACCAAATATAATATTAATTCCTCCTATGATGCATGTTCTTATCCAGGTATTCAATGTCAATTCTATTATAATAAAGAACTATCTTTTCAAAATGGAAAAAAAACACATGATAATGATATTAAAGTCTCCTTTATGATATTCAGAACTGGAAGTGTTTTAATTGTAGGTAAATGTAGCGAAAACATATTAAATGATATTTATATTTTTGTTAAAAATATGCTAGAACAAGAATATAAAAATATTTATATTGCTAATGCAAGTGGTTTATCAGATGATATTGAAATCAATAAAGAAAAGAAAAATAGGAAAAAAACTATTATAATATCTACATAACTAAGTAAAAATATTTTTAAGGTTTATATTATTTGTATGATTTTTATAAAATATAATATTATTCTCAATTTTATTATAATCAATAGTCTTTTTTGCTATTAATTTTTTGATAAAATTATTTAAAATACTAATTTTATCACACTTATTATTTAATATACCTTTGAATATTTCTATTAGACTTAAATAATTATATAATATTTCTTCATTGGTAAATTTTTTACAACTGCATATATAATTCATATAACTATTAGCTGTTTTATAATCTATGTCTTTATCTATTATATAAGTTAATCCGAAATTAAATATATGTATTAATTTATTTATATTTTCCATTTTTTTACAATATATGACTTCTTTATTTTTAACAATATCAAATATAGTTTTTTTATATATAAACATTATAGCATCTTTAATGTTAAGATTTAAATAATTATTGCTTGCATTTGATATTTGTTCTATAAATCCTAGGTAAAATATTACAGCATTTTTTGTGTGATAATTTGTTAATTCTATATTCTTTGTATATAATAAAAGTAATTTAAATATGTTAGATATTCCTAACAATCCTTTTATTTTAATATATTTATTGTAATTTTCATCAATAAAAAAAATATTATATTTTTCAAAATATTCTAATACTATTTCTTGATAATTTTTAAATATGCTTATAGATGTGTTGCTTAATTCAGTTTTATAATTATTTTCATTTTTTAATGAAAAATTCATTATATTTTAGTGTTATTTAATTTTTGTAAATATAAGTATTTAAAGCCTGAATTTAAGATAGTATATAAAATGAGTACTGAAACACAATATTCAGCGCCGAGTAGTCAGTGTTTACAACATGCAGTTAAAATAGCTATTGTTGAGGACCGACCTATTATGATGGATTATTGGACCAGTTCAGTAGACAAATCTGTCTTGATTGGTGTTAGAGAAGATGGTGAGAAATTATTAGTTAAAAGCGAAGATGAATATACATCACCTATTGCTAAAATATTCAAAGTAGAAGAGGAATATATTATCATAACAGAAAATTCGTTATACATTGTTTCTGCTTCAATTCCGACTAAACGTATTAGTTAATTTCAGATGCATGTCTAATTGTATATTCTCTTGCTTTTCTGTCATGTAATGTTCGATCATTAGTATATAATTCTGCAATTTCTGTAACTAATGGATCATCCGGGTTAGGATCTGTCATCAATGAGCATATGCTAAGTAATAATTTACTAATTGTTAATGCTGGACTCCATTCATTTTTTAATATATCTAAGCAAATAGAACCTTTCGAATTAATATTGCAGTGATAAATCTTTGTAATAAATTTTACTATCGGTGGTTTAAACGGATATTCAGACGGAAAATTAATACTTAGATAAAAAATACCGTCTTGGTATGGACTATCGCGTGGTCCCATTATTGTTGCTTGCCATTCATATATATTATTCTCATCGATTGGTCCAGCCGAACAATTTGCAGGTGGATTTTTCAATATTTCATTCAAATCTGCATTAATGCGTTTAATTGTAGTCATAACTATATTATATGACTACAATTACTTTTATATTAGTTAAATATATATGATAAATTGCCAAATTAACACAGAAGAAATAGATAAATTCAATAAAAAAAATTATAACCATACTTATGGTGAACTTACCTATGATGGTATTAAAACTATTATTTATATGGTAATTAACCACATTAAAACAAGTAATCTAAAAAATTACACATTTTATGATTTAGGTTGTGGATCAGCAAATACACTGAAATATGCTTGTGAACTTGCTAATTTTAAAAAATTAATAGGAATTGAATTTAGTAAAACACGTTACAATATTGCTATAAATAATATTAATAATAACTGTAATGTTGAGTTAATTAATAATGATATTTTATCACCTAAAATTAAATATAACAAACCAAAATCAGTTATATATATTTCAAATCTATGTTTTTCGGATAATATTAATGTAAAATTAGCAAAAAAATTATCCAAAGAATTGAAACATAATTCCATTCTATTTAGTTCTAAACTTTTACCGATTACAATTTCACATAAGTTAATAAATATAAAATTACATCAAACGTGGAATACGAGTAGTAATTCGTATATGTATATTATTAATAAAACTAGTAAGAAAACAAAAAAATATAAACGTTCTTATAAAAATAATAAAACTCAGAAAAGATAAAACTATTTATTTACTTTTTCCGTGTTGATTTATTATTTTTTTTATTACGAGGTGTTGATTTTGATTTTTTTACCTTACCAGTAAAAGTAGTCCACGGTTGTGAAGGACGGTCTGGCATATATGGTTCCAAATGGTCCCATTGTGGATGGGCCTGAATAAAATATTTTGCAAAAAACGGAGCTCCGCATGATGAACCCCAACGAGCTGAAAATCCCATTTTTTTAGCCAGAGTCGTATCTGTTACGATTCCATCTAATGCACCTAATGGTTGATATGGCTTGGGTCTATCATGCTGCGACATATATTCGCGATTATCTAATTCGTAATGACTACAACAAGTTCTTGAACTAGGATTAATCTTGTTCAAATATACATCATAATGGTCAGCAAGAATTCTTTGACCAATATCAATATCTATTTTACCCTTATGTTCTTTCATTAATTGTGTCAATCTAACACGTCGTGCACCTTGGTGGCGTCTAATATCGTCGAATCCGGTATTTTTAGACTCGATATTTCTAATTCTATCATCAGTTGGACCATTGAAACCTACAAAATATCCGTTCTTTTTCTTTTCAACCTTTATATATTTTAATCCTAATTCAACACGCATAATTGTATTTGATTTAGTATCGCCAAATAACCAAGAGTTAGCATAATCACCACCATTATTTTTTTTTAACATTTCTACACAATCATCTAATGTGTTAGCATATTGTATGACATTTCTAATACGACAACATATAGGATCAGCCAACTCAAAAGCATTGAATCCACCCAATGTTGTTTCGGTACATATTAATCCATTACTATTTACAAAATAATCGGTGCCACTAGCTATATGTCCAGGTGGAGATTGCATAATGAATGAATGTCCCTTTGTAGGTTTAATTTCAACCACTATATTACAGTGTTGTGCTTCTACAAAAAAATCAAATGTATTATGAGCACAAACTATTTTACCGTCCTTTGTGTAATCACCTACTGCAATAAAACCAGTGCATTTATCCATTTTCATTCCATAATCAATTGTTAACACATCGGTTAATTTACCACCAGCAAATAAATGTCCATATTTTTTGTTTAGTTTTTCATTAAATACTACTAATCTCGGTATGTAATCTGCAATATACGGTATACTATAATTACAGTTCCACATTAACAAATCATCCATCGATAATTTTACATTCCGTGCACTGGCACCATCTTTAATGCCTCTTATTTCTTCATAAAATTCTGGATAATTTTCTTTAATTTTACTACCATATAGTTCTCCTATTACTTCTGCAAAAAATTCACGAGAAAATCCATACGTATCCATTAAACTAAAATCTAATATCCGAAACATATTTTTTAATTCAGGTGCAACTAAATAACCATTAGCATATCCTCTTTCGTATGGATTTCCTCTAACTGTAATCCGTATCCACCCATTTGTTTCACTTCTAGAACCATTCTTAATACTAATTGTAGACATATATATATATATATTTATAATTTTTCTTTTAATATTTCTAGTTGTTCTTTTGACAATGACTCAGGAAATATAATGTTGAATTCAATTATCAAATTACCAATATTATCATCTCGTTTCATTCCCATATTTGGAATGAGTTTTTTGAAACCAGGAACTATTATATTTCCTTCACCATTATTTATTTGAAAATTTCGTCCATCAATATATTTCATAGAAAACACAAATCCACATAATGCCTCTTTTAAAGTAATTGATTTATAATAAATTAAATCTAATCCTTTACGTGTATATTCCGTTTTGTTTTCAACAGTAACAAATATTTTTATATCACCTCTATTTCTTTCATTTATAACATTACCTTTTCCTTTTAATTCGATCATTTCATTTTCGTCTATACCATTGGGGATTTTAACATAAAGTGTTTCGTTTTCTTTTATTTTTGTATTACCATCTTGAATCCATCTTTCGATTTCTATAGGTATATTACATCCTGTATATGCATATTCTATTGGAATCTTAATTTTTTTTACTATTGGACTTGGTTTTGACACTGAATGTCTAATATTTACATTTGGCATTCCACCTCCTACATGAAAAAAATGCGTTTCTACGTTGTCAAAATTAGGAGCCATACCTTGAAATATATTAGTTCCAAAAGGATTTCCATGACCAAATATTTCTTTGAATAGGTCTTCGGGATTTATTTGTGTTGCGTCATTCATACCAAATATTCCACCTATATCATATTGTCTTCGTTTATTTTCATCTTGAAGGACTTGCCATGCTTCATTAATTTCTTTAAATTTATTAGTGGCTATCGGGTCATTATTATTTTTATCAGGATGTGTTTCTAATGATAATCTTCTAAAAGCCTTTTTAATTTCATCATGAGAAGCCTTTTTATCTACTCCTAATATTTTATAATAATCTTTGTGTTCATTCATTAATATATGATATTGACATAAACTTAAATAATAATTTACGAATTAAATAAATGGATTTACCTTTTATTTATAAATATCAACCTTTATATTTACAAGATTTCGAAATGGATGATAAATTATTAGAACTAATACGAATCCTAATTAAAATGGATAATTTAAATATATTATTTGTTGGAGATTCTGGTTCTGGAAAATCATCGTTAATATCAGCGGTATTGAGAGAATATTATGATGAAATTGATTCAAACGATAACATTATGTATATTAATACATTAAAAGAACAGGGTATTTCGTATTACAGAAATGACGTTAAAATATTTTGTCAAACTGCTTGTAATATTCTAGGTAAGAAAAAAATACTAGTATTAGATGATTTAGATATTATTAACGAACAAAGCCAGCAAGTATTTAGAAATTTTATTGACAAATACAGTCATAATGTTCATTTTATTGCTTCATGTAGTAATACGAATAAAATAATAGAAAGTATTCAATCTAGAATTAATTCTATTAAAATAAAAGCGCTTCGTGATTATAATTTATCCAAAATTATGAAACGTATATGTAAAATAGAAAATATTTCTATTACCAACGAAGCTGAAGAATTTATTATTTCTATATCCAGTAATTCAGTAAGAACAATGGTAAATTATTTAGAAAAATTTAAACTATTAGATTGTGATATTGATATCAATACCGCCATAAAGGTGTGTACTAATATTTCTTTTAAAGATTTTGAAACATATACAGATTTATGTAAAAATAAAAAGGATTACATTAATTCTATAAAAATTCTATATAATTTAATAGAAAAAGGATATTCTGTAATGGATATTCTAGATAATTATTTTATGTTTGTAAAAGTTACCAAACAGTTAAATGATGATGAGAAATACAAGGTTTTTCAATTTATATGCAAATATATTACTATTTTTTATGATATTCATGAAGACGAAATAGAACTTGCGTTATTTACAAATAATTTAATTTCTATATTTAATTAGTATGTCTAAACAAATTTTTAAAAAAAATCTTCCCAATGAATATTTTTTTAATTTTTTACTTAAAGTATGTGATACTTGTAAAGTAAATAATATAAACGCTATAATATTTACTAAAATTTCTTTCAACAAATTAAAATATCATAAACAATTAGAACCATTTTGTAATCAACTGAGAGATTTTTACCATTCTTCTAAGCAAAAATATATAACTGATGTAAATAATTATAGTAAATTTATTACTATAATTAGACAAATTTGTAAGGCAAATAATATTATTTATATTAATAAATGTAAATATATTAAATCAAAATATGAACCTGTTTATTATATACTTACCGAATTTCCAGATATACCTGAATTGTCAGAAGAAGATTTATTAGAATTGAAAGCATTTTCCGAAGAAACATTAATGGAATTACAAGAACTTTCCGATGAAAGTAACATATATTTACCTAATATGGTATTAGATTCTAATAATTGCGATACTGAAAGTCTAGCAAACCAAGAATATTTAGATCTTAATAAGACGTCATCATCTGATACATAAATTCCTTGTAATAAATCTGTATATTCTATGAAAGTATTTCCCATAAGATTATCTATTGTAACTACTTTACCGTTTGCGTCACGACCACCTAAGTATTCTGCTGTTATTACATTAATTTTATCTTGCATTATTTTATCATTTAACCAATTTTCTATACTACCAGTAAAATTGTTTTCGTCGGTTGAATCAACTGAAATCAAATGTTCTAAAAAGTTAATATAGCATTTTATAACATCGTTTTCTTTATTACAACCCATAAATTTTGGACTAGGATGATAAGCCGTTCTCGTTGTTAGCTTATTTTCGACCTTATTAATGTTTTTACTGAATAACTCACCAACAAATAATTTATTATTTTCCAAACCTTTATCATATAGATCTTTTATATTTTCCAGACACAAATAAGAGTCTGGCAATATTAATCCACCAAAGTTATCTAATATACGCGCAAATGCCAAATTACGAATATTTGTTTTAATCGGCTCTGAAACCTTATTGATGTCAATATTCCAATGTTCTATTAAATCAATAAAAGAATTGTCATTAATTAGACAAACGTTAAAATCACATCCACAGTGATCTATTACTGATTTAATCATTAACTGTTTATAAGGTTGGTTCAAATTTTTTGTATTGCGAGAATTAAAACTTAACCAGTTTCGTGCGTTCATATCGTATTTACTGTGTATCCATATTATCGGTAGTTTACTGTTAGGAATGTTTTTAAGTGCTAAATTTCTATCATTCAATAAATATTTTTTTACTAATCTATAATCACGTTCTTCATCGTTTTCTAAATATTTTTTTTTAAATTCTGCATAAATAATTCCAACAAATAATAAACTTACAAACATCAAAAATACATTTATTTTTTTCATATATATAATTATTTTATATTATTATTGTCTATATTGTTAATTTATGAAAATTGGCCATAAATTTATTATTTATTTCCTTATATATTTCATCTTGTTTTGCTAATTTATATGCGCGTTCAGTATCTGAACGATTTTCTTTCTGTTTCTGTTTTTTTAACATTTGTCTTGACTCTTCCATCGAATACGGATTAATACTTTGAGATTCTCTATGTAATCTTAATTCTTCTAGGTTTTTAAATGTTTTCAAATTTTTATCAGTTACAGGAACAACATTTTCTATATGGGCTTTTCGCAAATCTTCATATGGAAGCGAACTAAATAAATCAGAACTATATGTGGCTGGTGTAGTTCCTAACAAGTCAGTGTAATTTGTATTTCCTGTTTCGTGATAAGTGTTATTAATTATCATATTACTTGCAGTTTCTTTTAACTTATTAAAAGTTTTACCCATATTTTCTTTTGTAGTATTTTCTGTATTTATATCATCGTCTGATTTTAACCAATCTCCATATCCATTTTCTACATCTTCATCTTTTACATTATATTTTTCAAATAGCTCATTAAATATTTTATTAAAATTCTTATTTTTTGTTAATTTTTTTATGTTATAATTATTTTCATTATCTACAATATATTCTGTTGGTCCTTGTCCTTTTATTCTAAATTCGTAGATAGAATATATTATTTTATATGCTTTTGAAAAAAATAAAAAATATTCTTTGGGTAATTTACTCTTATCAGGGTGTGTTTTTAATACTATTTTTTTGGCATTTTTCAAATCTGATTCAGTAAAATCATAAGGTAAGTTAAATAAATTTAATAAATCTTTTAACTCATAATTATCCAGATTTAAATCTAGATTGTTCATATATTTATTAGTGCGTTTTTATATTTTAAAGCATTACTAAAATATAAAATTTGTTACATTGTAGCTCCTTTTATTTGACACCTATCAAAAAATAATTTAACTTCATTTTCGTCACCACCGATTACAGAATCAGACGGAATATACCAATGATTCATATCTCTCTCTACGTTTCCATAATATGCTAAAATAGAAGGAATACCATTTACCATTTTTTTTGTTTTTAAAGCATAATATAACTCCATTGTTTCATCTATATCTATTTCTGCAATAATAAATGTTTCGTTTAATTTTGAAAACCACTCTTCTACAATAGGTTTGATTTTTTTACATGGCTTACACCAATCCGCTGAAAATTTAATTATAATTATTTTATTTTCTAGATTTTGGAGTAATTGTTTAAATTGATCTATTTCTAGTTCTTCAATTATTTCTCTCGAAGTCATTATATATATATAGATTCTTGTTTTAATATCTTATTATTATTTTATTGTTTTGGTTACTACCGATTCTATATCTTCTATATTTATATGTGATACATTAATATGAGCCTCCCATAAATATCTACAAAAGCACCAATCTATAGATAAATTACTTTCATAATGTGATTTGAAGTTTTCTAGTAAACTATTTTCTAAGTTTTTAGGTAATAAATATAAACTGTTTTTTGGTAACACATAGCTAAGTTGTGTAAATGGGTCAACTGGATTATTACTATTTACAATAAATTCAGTATCAAATGATGGTATATATTTCACCAAATCGGATAATAGTGGTGGATAATTATATTTATAAGTCCATCTCCAATCTTTACATTCATCTTTGTAATATTTAAATGTCCATTCCAAACCTTCTAAATAATTAATACATATTTGTTTACACCTATTATCATCTATATCAATATTGAATAGTTTTTTGTAATATCTCTCCCGCCATCCGTGTTCATATGGATCAATATAATGTTCTATGGAACGATCTAGTAATGGAATCGACTGTAATTTATCTTCTAGTTCCATCTTACGATTCCTAACTGATTTGCTCTGTCTATCTCTTAATTTATATTCTTCAATAATCATTTGTTGTTCATTTTTTGATAATTCTAATATTATTTTTCTCAATATATTCCATCGTATTTTATCATTTTGTATTAAATTGTAATTTGTTGTACTTAATACTTCTTTATATACGTCTAATAATCTGTCAATTCCTGTTGTTCTTATATTTAACGCTGGAAAGTGTGGCAAAAAATCATTTCCTAGGAAGAAACATAGAAATATGTAATCAAATATACGATTATATTTATTATTTGTCATTTTTTTACAATCATTTAATTCGTATGATAAAACTTCTGCAAATTCAGGAATATTTAATAAATAATTATCATTTGGATTTAATGTATTATCGATACTTTTTATGAAATACGGTGTTTCGCGAAATAAATACATTGAACTACATATATGTAAATGATTTAATGTAAGCATAATTAAGTCTGCATCTAATCCATATACTACTGTAGTAGTGTTTCTATGCTCTTCTTTATGATTACGTATATATTGGTATAGTTTATGCTCTCCTTCTCCTTTTTCTTCTGATGTTGATACTATTAATTTCTTTAATTTAAACTTTTGTAAGTCATTAAATTCTTTTCTAATAGATTTACTTAATTTTGACATAAACTGAGTGCCTGGTGTTATTGCTACTGTATCAAATTTTCTTTCCTTACTTACACCCATTTTTTTTAAAATTTTAGTTTCATAATAAGTTTTATATCTACGATTTTTCTGCTGATTCATCTTAGCAAAAGGGGCTACTCCATCAAAAGCAATGAATACGTTGTTTTTTGGCTTAATTAATTTAATATATGATTTAATTTTATCACACACTAGTTCTATAACTTGTTTATCGTCTATTAATAATTTGTTTTTTTCTAAATCGTAAATTATATCATATATAATAGAATTACAATCCATATATAAATTATCGATGGTAATTCTGTTAGATTTATATTGAACCAAAATATTTCTGTGATTACGAACTATATATGAAAAATAACTAGGTATTCCCATTAATTATTTATCGTATTTAATTTTTAAATTAATTGTATAATATTTTTATAATAAGTAATAGATATATATATATATGAATACAAACATTACCAACAATATTCATGAAAAAAAAGAACGACTTCAAGAAATAATTAAAAAAACTATTTTAATTATTCAAAAGTATAAAATAATGGACATTTTTGGTTCAAATGAATTGAATGTTTGTATTAATAATTTAAATGTTTTGTTTGATTCTTTGTCTTTGTTATCAAATGACGGAACAGATGAAAATAAATATAAAGAAATTATTAAAAACTTATCTGAATTATTACAAACTTTTGGTACAGATAATGTTAAAGATTTACTATTTATTATTTTTGATCATGATATTCAACTTAATTTAAATACTGAAGATGATAAAAAATTAAAATTAATTTTAAAATATTTACATCCTATTAGTTTTAGTATTAAAAGTTACAAAAATACAAAAATTAGTTGTAATTATTTAGAATGTGTAGATTTATCAAAATTAAGTGATAATTTTCATGTTAAAGTATATGGAATTAAACTAACAATTAACATACACAATCAAAAAAAATCTATAGTTGTCTGTGGTATATTAGATGATTTATTACTACATTGTTTAAATTATGAATATATTTGTGATAAAATAAAATCAATTACTACAAAACTGAATAATAATGACATAGAAAGTGAAATATGTAATAGATTTATTTCATGTTTGACCATTAAAGATTTTTTAGTAAATAGTGATGAAGAACTAATTATTAAACTGAATACATATATAAATGATATTGGTGTTATCAAAAATAAAACAATCACACAATTAACTAATGATTTTCTAAAGGAAGATTTATTTGCACAACGAAAAACTATAATCCAACTATTACTAAATACAAATGACCAAGAAAGTTTATTCTTAGCTTACTTATTATATGATTTATTAACTAATGATCATAATCAAAATATAGATACAAACGAACAAACATTATTATTTGATAGTTTACCGTGGAATATAAAAAAATATTTTAAAGAAGCTATGACAATGTCTATTGAATATAATTCATCCAAATTCGATAATAATAAAATAGATTTAGAACAACAAATTTATTTAATTAAAGCAAATGACAATGTTAAAGAAAAAGCACTGTTAAAATTAAAAGAAGTAAAAGCAAAAAATGACGATTCAGGTTCAAAAGCAAGACAATATATTGAAGGGTTATTAAAAATACCTTTTGGTATCTTCAAAGAAGAACAAATTTTAAATATTATTCCCGAGTGTAAAATTATTTATAATAATTTAATTAAATTATTATTGGATAATGGTATAAATTTTGAAAATATTTTATATAAAGATGATTTAACTAGTGTAGAATTAAAACAAAGTATTGATATATTAAATAATTATAATATAAATGTTAACATTATTAATCATATTATTTCTAACTTACCAAATGTAGTTAAACGAACGCTTATGTTATTTGTAATTTCAATAAATAATTTTATTAAAAAACATAAATTGTCATATGATAAAATAAGTAAAACTAATCAAAAGAATAATGAAATAGTTCAAAGTATTATAGAATTTTTAAACTTTTATAAAAGTGAAGATTCTTTAATTAATAATAATGTTTATTTTATAGAACTATTGGAAGATACAAATAATGATTATGTAAATTCTATATATTCATATATTAATTCAATTGATTGCAAATTTAATTATGTTAATTCCTATATGTCAAATATCAATAATATTCTAGATGATGCAGTATATGGTCACAATGAAGCAAAAAGACAAATAGAGAGAATTATAGGACAATGGGTTAATGGTAAACAGAGTGGTTATTGTTTTGGTTTTGAAGGTCCACCGGGTGTTGGAAAAACTTCTTTGGCTAAAAAAGGAATTGCTAAGTGTTTGCTAGATGAAAATAATGTGGCTAGACCTTTTTCATTTATAGCTATTGGTGGTTCATCAAATGGTAGTATTTTAGATGGACATAATTATACTTATGTAGGGTCTAATTGGGGGCGTATTGTAGATATTTTAATGGAAAAAAAATGTATGAACCCGATTATATTTATTGATGAATTAGATAAGATAAGTAATACTGAACAAGGTAAAGAAATTATAGGTATTCTTACTCATTTGGTCGATACCACACAAAACAATTGTTTTCAGGATAAATATTTTAATGGTATCGATTTAGATTTATCAAAAGTTCTGTTTATTTTCTCTTATAATGATGTTTCATTAGTAGATCGTATATTATTAGATAGAATACATAGAATTAAATTTAATTATTTAACTATTGATGATAAAGTTGTAATCACTAATAAGTTTATTTTAAAAGAAATTTATGAAAATATGGGATTAGTTGACGTAATTAATATTGAAAATGATGTTATTGAATATATAATTGAAGAATATACCAATGAACCGGGTGTTAGAAAATTAAAAGAATTATTATTTGAAATTGTTGGAGAGATTAATCTAAATATATTAAATGAATATTATAAAACATCTTTACCTATTAATGTTACTATTAATGATATTAAAAATAAATATTTGGCAGATAAAGAATCTGTTAAAAGAAAACATATAGTAAACGAAAGTAAGATTGGATTAATAAATGGATTATGGGCTAATTCTTTGGGTAATGGTGGAATTGTTTGTATTGAATGTAATTATTTTCCTTCGAATACATTTTTAGATTTAAAATTAACAGGAATGCAAGGAGATGTTATGAAGGAAAGTATGAATGTAGCAAAATCATTGGCATGGGATTTATTAACTGACGAAGAGAAGGAATTTGTGAGTAATAAATTAAATAAGAGTAATGGTATTCATATTCATTTACCAGAAGGAGCGACTCCTAAGGATGGTCCTTCTGCAGGAACAGCAATAACAATTGCTATATATAGCTTATTTACAGGACGAAAAATTAAGAATACGTATGCTATAACTGGTGAAATATGTTTACAGGGTAATATAACAGAAATCGGTGGTTTAGAAGTTAAATTACTTGGAGGTATTAAATCGGGTGTAACAACATTCATATATCCGAAAGATAATCACAAAGATTACTTAAAATTCATAAAAAAATATAGTAAATATTCTTATATAAATTATATTGGAGTTGATAATATAAATAGTGTATTAGATATCATATTTGATTAATTATCAATAATATATTTATAGTATATATATGGCTATTCAATTAACTTTTTCTAATATGTTACAACTTACTTCAACGTTATCGCCTATATTAATTACTTTCTTTTTAGTTATGTTATCACTATTTAATCTTAATATGAAAGGTATTGTATATTTAGCTGGTGTTTTATTAGCGTCTGTCATTAATTATATGTTAATGCCTCTATTTAGTACCAGTAAAGATGGTATAAATATTCCTCCGGCAATGTGTAATTTAATAGAATTGCCTTTTTGGACACAATATACAAGTCCATCGCCTAGTAGTTTATATCTAAGTTTTACATTAATATACTTATTTTTACCTATGTTTTACAGTAACCAAATCAATACTTACTTATTAACAACTTTAATATTACTAATTGGTATTGATATGATAACAAAAATTAAAAATAATTGCACTGATACAATGGGTGCTTTTGTAGGATTAATATTTGGTGTGTTTTTAGGAACACTATGGTATACATTACTAAGTGTTAATAATCTAGAAAAATTATTATTTTTTGATGAATTTGACAGCAATCGTCCTCAATGTAGTGTGCCTAGTAAACAAAAATTTAAATGTCGAAATACTAGATCAGGTGAAATTATAACGACCGTTGATAATTTATAGATTATAATTGTTTATGTTATTATTCATATAAATTATAAAATTTTTGAGAAATAATTTCCTATGATATGATTGTAATAATGATTTTTCATTGTAATTTTGATTTTGCATTACTTGTATAAAATGTTTAACTACTTCTTTTGTTATTGAACGTGAATATAATTCATTGTTTTCTTCCAATGTAAAATCAGGATTATTTAATTTACGATTAACAATATTATGAAACTGTAATAAAAATAATATTAATTGTTGCTTATTATTAATATTTTTAATATTACTTTTTGATAATATATTTACTGCGTGATTTCTGCAATCAATACATGGTAAATTTTCACATATTTGTAGTATTTGTTGAATTAACCCATTCACGTCTTTATCTTCTTTTAATTTATACGCTAAAGTGTGCATTACATACCATGTTGCATTACCCCATATCTTTTTAGAAGTCATTAATATATATAAAGAGATAAATATCCATAATATAATGAAATATATTATAGAAGATAATATAAATTTTTTTGATGAATTAAATAATGACGATTGTGATTCAAACAATACATGTCTAATTGAAAATAAACCACTTGTTGATAATTTTATAACACTTACATGTGGTCACAAATTCAACTATTTACCTATTTACAATGAAATCATAAAGCAAAAAACTAAATATAATCCAAATGAAACTACCAAATTAAAAATATATCAGATCAAATGTCCTTATTGTAGACAAATAACTAACAATTTATTGCCCTATATACCATGCATAAAAGAGACTACAAAGGTAACAGGGGTTAATACACCTAGTATACATTGCTTAAAACATAAACAATGTAGTTGGATTTATAAATCTGGAAAAAATAAAGGAATCTGTTGTAATTCAAATGGTTTTACTAGTAGTCATGGAAATTTATGTATTAAACATTGGGATATTAAAAATAAAAAGATTTGTGAAAATCATATAATTGATTGGACAAATGAAATGAATATCTTATATGAAAACAATACTGTTAAGGACCTAAAAAAACTATTGAAAGATAAAGGACTTACTGTTAGTGGTAAGAAAAAGGATTTAGTTATTAGATATGTTAAAAATATGTAAAATATGCACGTTTTTTTTTTCATTTTTAAATCGATTTTTCAAAAAAGGACAAAAAAAAAATGTCCAAAATGGATTTTTTGATTTTAAAATGAAAAAAAAAACGTGCAAAAATGACATGTGACTTATATGTAGGGAAAAGGTAAAATATTTAAAAAAATCTTATGTAGGGTTAAAAATATCGCTTTAAAAAAGGAACTAAAATTGTTGATTTTAAAGGATTTAAGCATATTTTTATGAGCATTATACAACAAATATGCTCAAAAAAATATGCTCGGAAAATGTCAGTAAGGAGAAAAAACTATTTTATTGTGAAAAATGCGACTATTCGTGTGACAAATTATTTTTGTATAAACAACATTGTTCTACAAAAAAACACCAAAATGGGAAATGCTCAAAAATGCTCAAAAAATATGCTCAAATCTATAAATGTGAATGTGGAAAGGAATATAAGCATATACAAAGCTTTAATCGTCATGAAAAATCTTGTAACTTTAAAAATAGCGATAAAGAGAAACAGGAATTGAGAACAATGATTTCCACATTAGTATCACAAAATCAAAATATGTTATTGGAAAATCAAGAAATGAGAGAATTAGTAAAAGATATGATACCGAAAATAGGAAATACAACTATAAATAATAAATTTAATTTGAATCTTTTTTTAAATGAGGAATGTAAAGATGCTATTAATTTAACAGATTTTATAACTAATTTAAAATTGGAACTGAATGATTTAGATAATACTAGACAAAATGGATATATAACAGGAATTAGTAATATTTTTGTTCGCGAATTAAAACAACTAGATTTGCATAAAAGACCGATACATTGTAGTGATATAAAGCGAGAGATTTTATATGTTAAAGATAATAACATTTGGGAAAAAGATAATGACGAAAATACAATTATGAAAGGAGCGATTAATTCTTTAGCTAAACGTCAAATAGATAAAATAAAAGAATGGGAATTAGCTAATCCATCGTGGAATAAGACAGAGGAAGGAACTAATAATTATATAAAGATGGTTAAAAGCATAACTGAATGTAATGATGAAAAAGTAGACAATAAGATAATTAAAAGTATTGCAAAAGAAGTGATTATTGATAAATAATATAAAAAAACTTAATTTTATATTATAATGGCTACGAAAGAAGAATTGTTAATGTCTGTAAAGGAATGGATAAAGGCAGATAATGAAATAAAGTTACTACAGGCTGAAATTAAAAAACGAAGAATACAGAAAAATATGTTATCAGAAACTTTAGTTGAAGTAATGAAGAATAATGAAATTGATTGTTTTGATTTAAGTGAAGGTAAAATAATGTATACAAGTAACAAAGTAAGGGCACCATTGAGTAAAAAATATTTACTTGAAAGTCTATCAAAGTATTTTGGAGATGATCCAAATATAGATTCAAATGATGTTGCTGAGTTTGTATTAGATAATAGAGAGGTCAAAATAAAAGAAGGTATACGACATAAACCACAGAAATAAATATAATAATTTTATATATGACAAACGTATCTTATAAAGGAAAGGAAATCTTAAAAGGTAATGAACCTGATGTTAATAAAGATGATATATTAAGTATATGTTTATATGTTATAAATGAAGCAAAAGATTCATTCTTGGAATTTTTATTATATAAAGAAAAAGATAGTTTAGAGTTATTAAAATTTAAATATGAAGGAACTGTTCCAAGTAAAGAGGGTAATGTAATATTAAATAGTATATTCAATGAATTTGATGAAGAAATAAAGTATGTTGGTCATATGAATAATATATTATTTTATGAAATGTATGTTGATTATGGATATATCAGTTATAAAAGACTAAAGGATAAATATTGGTTAGTATTGGTTGATGAAATTGTTAATAAAAAAAAAACATTAAATTTTGATATTAGTAAAACTGTAATAAATATATTTTTAAGAAATAAAAACTTGTTATTTTTAATAGACAAAAACAATAAAATATTAGCATCACCAGTTGTCGTATATTATGGGAATGATTACAATAAAATATTATCAGTATCTGTATTTGGTGTTCCGAAGGGAGATGTTAAAGCGTCACATGGACCATTTTACTATTATTCAGGTTTTGATACTGCTTTAAGATATGCTATTTGGACTTATGATTATAAACCATATAGTATTAATGATAAACTTATTGCTGATAAAAAGGGTAAGTATAATAAAGGTGGAATTGTAAAATTTGCAATTTTTCCAGAAAGATGTAATATTAGTAATAATATTGATAAAACTGAATGGGTGAATGATTATGATAGTATTATTTATTACAAGAAAGATAAAATTAATTACACCCTGAATAAATATAGAAAACAATTACCATTATCCTATTATAGTATTAATACTAACGCCGTTACTTCGATGAATGATTTGTATAAAATAAAAATAGAATAATATTATATCAATATATAATGTATCAATTATTTAGAATAATGATAGCAATAGCAATTATAATATTTTTTTCATATTTAATAATATTTGCTTTTAATTTTTTAAATATAGGTTTTGATGTATATGGTAGTTATTTAATATGGTTTATTGCATTAATTTCATTTTGGGCTATGTTACCTGAGCAAACGGGTGAAATATTTTTTAATTTTTAGAAAATTAATATATTTATATTATAATTTTAAATATATTAAGCGTTATCATCACCTAATGGGTTTGTATTTTCATCAGTTTCTTTATCTTCTTTTTCTTCTTTTTCTTTTAAAATACTTTCGATTAATTCGATACTTCCTTTGTTATCCATTTCGCTCATAACTTCCTCCGGAGTTGGATATCTATTTTTAATTTCTTTGAAATTGGTAATTATACCTTCTACCACATCTTTTCTTTTTCTTGAATCGAGATTTTTTGCAATACCTGTGAAAAAAGCAGCGGTAGCAGTATCTAAGATAGCTTCTTTTTCCTTAAAAACACTATGTTTTGTTGTTTCTAAAGCACCACATATTTCTGGTTTTTTGAGGTCAGGATCGTAATTAGCACTATTTTCATCACAGAATTCTTTCTTAAATCTCTGTATTACTTTTTCAGTTATGGGGGGGCTAATTTCCATAAGTCTGTCGAATTCTTCTTTCTGTGTTTTTATTAACTGTTTTACGTTTGTGCGTTCTTTTGGATCTTTTGCTAATTCTACTTTAATATTACGATAGAATTTGCCCCAAGATATACTACATGCGCGATGTGCTTCGTTATATTCGCTTATTTTTAAAAATTGTTGAACTGTTGTTAGAATACCGGCTAAAATATTCACCGAACCAACAACAGATGAAAAAGCTGGTCTTACGCTTTCTGGAAATCTGTCTTGGGCGAAATTTGCTGTTCCTGTTAGTGTACTCATAACAATAACAGGTATTGTAAACCATGTATTGGCTCTTGAATAGTCAATATGTGATTTGGCATGTAACCACCTATAACATGTTGCTTTGTCAGCCCATTCGACTAATATATTCTCGTGATGTTCTGTCCATACAGCATTATCATCTATATCTGCAATAGAAATAGTTTCTTCATTTTGTGTTGTTTTTGTCTCCTCTGCCATTATATATTAGATGTATAAAAATTTCTTATTATATATTAATGAAGGATACGCTACAACTGAAACATAATTTTGAAAATATTAAAAAATTACGCAGTGATATTTTAAATATTTTTGAAACAACTAACTCAAAAATCGATATTTTAAAAAAAGTGTATATGGATATGATTAAAGCACACTCTAAATCAGAATATATGTTTGGTATTGATGCTTTTCATTTTCAAAACGAACTATTAGATATAGAATATAATAATATGAAAAATGCGTTTAAAAAAATAGATAATCGTATGTATTGTGAATATTATCAATTATATGTATTAATTCGTAAATATATTGAAGAAGAGATTAAAAACGAATCACTAAGAAGTAAAGTTTTAATAAATAAACGATTTCCTGTATATAAAGTATTAGATACCACTAAAATTTATAGATTTTCTCTTGTAATTGAATTACATGATTATATTACTAATACTATTGTTGAATTAGAATCATATCGGATAGCTAAAGATTCTGAATTAGAAAATGATAATCAACAATCTAAACAAGGACTGAATATTGGTAATTTAGTTAATTCATATAGATATTCAAATGCACTTTTGTCTGAAAAAATAAAAATGTTTGTGAGATATTTGAAAGTTTTTCATGAACATCACAAAAACTATTTTACTAGATTATCTATAAAGGCAAAACTCAATATAGGTATTATTAATGAAGATATAATGATTAAACAATTAAATTCAAATGGTGTTGTAGAAGAAAAAACAAACAAACGCAATTTGAGTGATGAAGAAAGTATTTTAAAATATGTGGGTAGTACAGATACAAACAATGTTCTTAAAGGTGAATTAAATAAAATAATTTCGAACATTAACTCTGATGAAGAAACGAATATATCACCAAGAAGCACTAAATCAGATAATTCCACAATTAGTTCAACAGAATCTGATTACTCAAATGATATTACAAAAACACCATGTAGTTCACCAGTTATTAATAATGAAGAGTTATCAGAAAATATAATATTAGAATCAGTAACAAACCCACCATTGACACAAGAATCTCATCCCGAACTTAAGTCAAAATCACTATCAAAGCCAGAACCAGAACCAGAGCCTGAGCCAGAACCTGAGCCAGAACCGGAGCCAGAACCGGAGCCAGAGCCAGAGCCAGAGCCAGAGCCAGAGCCAGAGCCAGAGCCAGAGCCAGAACCAGAGCCAGAACCAGAGCCAGAACCAGAGCCAGA
>MDSW01032400.1_pt1 | contig 57527 bp, 49 predicted proteins | sample 811171 | NCBI WGS metagenome assembly MDSW01 (sample SAMN05326641, study PRJNA326480) | marine metagenome | isolation source: seawater | place: Atlantic Ocean: North West | collected 2012
CATGTGGTTGAAGAGATGTTGACGTCCCTAGGTCACTGCGTGGAGCACCACCTACCACTTGACATTGAAGATACCTACAAGGTGGTACAAGATGCTGTCGCTGGGGGTCGGCACATCATTGCTGTGGGTGGCGATGGTTTCATTCACCACGTTGTCCAGGGGTGCGCAGAGACAACGGCAACACTCGGACTTATTCCTGCTGGTACTGGAAATGACTTTGTGTTCGGTCTCGACCTGCCCCAGGATCTTGAGAGCGCGGTTGGCGCGGCAGTCGGCCCCACTCAACCAGTCGATCTTCTCAGTTTCGAGCTGCCAAATGGTAAGACCCGTTACGGAGTTACCATCGCCACCGCAGGGTTTTCGGCGGCAGTGAATATTCGGGCCGACACTATGACCTGGCCTCGAGGCTCGAGCCGTTACACGTTGGCGACCCTCATTGAACTGTTGCGCCTTCAGCGGTACGAACTACAAATGGTGGTCGATGGTCAGGAAGTGGGGGGCCCTTGTCTGATGGTCGCCATTGCTAATACCAGGGCCTTTGGAGGAGGAATGCAAATTGCCCCGGCCGCCGGTCCGGCTACAGGTCATTTGGATGTTGTCGTAATCCGAGACACATCGGCCTTCAACCTGTTGCGAATGTTACCCAAGACCTTCAAGGGGGGACACGTCGGACATCCAGCCGTTGAAATTCGAACAGGTCAAGTCATTCAACTTCAATTGCTCTGCAACGACGGATCCAACTTGAGGAACCTGAGATCGGATGGCGAAGATGTGGGATCGCTGCCGCAAACGGTTACTGTTGTCCCTGGAGGGTTGCGTGTTGCGGGAGTTTCCCCACAGTCAACCGTTGCTGGCGAAGGCAGAGAACGCACCGAATGACCAAAACCGCTGTTGTCTCAGTTACCGAGGTGGAAAACCGCACGTTCAGCGTATCGATGGTGGTATCTGGCGTGAGGTGTGGACTTACCTATGTCATCCTGCCGTTTTTGGCGCCGCTCATTGGGATTGGTTCAGGTGTTGGTCCGTGGATAGGGCTACCTCTCGGCACAGTAGCAATCGCAGCCAATGTGCTGAGCATTAGACGGTTTTGGTCGGGAAATCGACGCTGGAAGCTTCCTATGGCGGTAATAAACCTGTCCGTGATAGCTCTGCTCTTTGTACTTGTAGCAGGCGATTTGACTGAGCTGCTCGGTTAGTAAATTGTTCTATCGCGCCTGCCGTCGACCGCCGGATGGAATAAGGCACCACCATCGGTGTTCGGGGATTGGGCTGGGCCCTAACGGGGTCGGAACATAAATGGAGTTGTACTTCGCTGACGCCATCGGACCTGACTATGTCGGAGTCTTAGAGAGTCAGGGGCACCGGTGCGTCGTCGCCACGACAGGAACCAAGAAAGACTTGTCTCAGCATCTCGCCACAGCAGAAGTTCTGATCGTTAGAAGTACGTCCGTAACGCGTGAAATGATCGAGGCAGCGCCGCAACTCGGATTAATTGTTCGGGCAGGCGCCGGGACCGACACGATAGATGTAGATGCTGCAAGCGAATACGGCATCTACGTGTGCAACGTGCCAGGCCAAAACGCTGTGGCTGTTGCCGAGCTGACTATGGGCTTGATTTTGTCTATCGACAGGCGAATCCCTCACTCCACTATTGATTTCCAGAATTCTGTTTGGGACAAAACCAAATATTCAGATGCAAGTGGGCTTAAAGGACAAACGATTGCCATCCTCGGTTTCGGAAGCATTGGCCTCGAAGTTGCTAAGAGAGCGAAAAGTTTCGGGCTCCACATTCATGGTCTACATGCAGCGGCTAGGAGTGATGAGACCAAAGAGACCTTGAATGACCTCGGCGTTTCCTTGCATGAGTCGCTAAAGGAATTACTCAGGGTCTCCGACATTGTCTCACTCCACCTCCCACTGACAGACCAAACCGAACGATTGGTGAACCAGACCTTCCTTGATCAGATGAAGCAGGGGGCCATGCTGATCAACACATCTCGGGGCGCCCTGATAGACGAAGATGCGCTGCTCAAAGCTATGACGGCCAAAGGGCTCAGACTCGGACTTGACGTATATAACTCCGAGCCAGAAGATGGAACGGCGGAATGGTCACCACAACTAGCAGCGATGGAAAATTTTGTGGGAACCCACCACATTGGAGCCTCAACTGAACAAGCGAGAAAGGCAATTGCACAAGGGGTGTTATTGACGATTGCTGGATACGAGACAGGTCTACCGCCTAACTGTGTGAATGTTGCCGACCGGCCATTGGGGGAATGCGCGATAGCTGTCAGACACAAGGACGAGGTGGGCGTGCTTGCAGCTGTGTTGTCATGCCTGCGTACAGCGGGAATCAACGTTCAGCAGATGCGCAACGAGATTTTCGAAGGAAGCGGCCCGACAGCTGCGGTGGCGACCATCAGGGTCTCACAAGGCCCAGATGATTCAACGGTTCAAGTACTCCAAGACATCCCGAGTGTGATCAAAGTGGATGTGTTGACGTCGTCGTAGCAAACAGCGACTCAATCATTCAGTTTATTTAAGGCTTGATGCCTCCATGATTCAGTGCTTTCTATCTGATTAAAGGTGAAGATATGGAGGCCTTCGATCTTCAAGGATTCGAGCTCTGCGGCTAAGGGGATTAACAGTTTGTTGGGGTCGTAACCACCTGGAGCGAACAGACGCGCCACGGTCGACCTGTTCTTTTGCAGAAACCTTAGGGACGCTCCGACTCCGAGGCGCGTGCCGATGGATAACAGCTTCGCGCGATCAACCGACCCGGGAATGCCTAAATGAACTGGCAGAGTTAGGCCGGCGTTACGTTCCTCCCGGAGCCACTCCCGAATCGCACCGGGATCGAAGCACATTTGTGTTGAAGCGTGTCCTGGAACGCCTGCTGAGGCCAGGAGTTCCTGCTTTTGGTGAAGGCTTTCGGTCAGGACTTCTGGGCTGATAAAGGAATGTCCATCCGGGTAGGCGGTGACTCCTATGTGTTTTAGTCCGTGGTCCAATTGGAGAATGTATTCGAGCACCTGAATTGAGTCGCGAAACGGGCCCAATGGTTCTGGCGCGTCACCACCGACAAGAAATAACTCTGAGGCACCAATATCCGCTAATCGATTGACTAACAGCGCAAGCTGGTCCCGGTCCGTCACCATTCGGGCAGCTAAATGAGGCACCGGTCTCAGCCCACGCTCAGACAAGCTTTTACTCAATTCCCAAGTGTCTTCAAGGGTCTTGGCCGGCGAAGCAGTTACCGAAACTGACGCTCCATCAGGTAGGTAGGGGAGCTCAGCGCTGAGATTCTTGAGAGGAATCACTTCCAGACGGGCTTCTGTCAATAGCTGCCGGAGGTAAGCGCCGTCTGGAACTGGGTCCCGTTGGCGAGTAAAGAACGACAAGTTTTCTCCCCTAACTCAGGCCGACAATGTTGCCATCACTGTCAATGTCGATGTCGTGGGCAGCTGGGGTCTTACCTAATCCGGGCATCGTCCTCATATCGCCACAAATAGGGTAAACAAAGCCTGCGCCTACCGAAGCCCTGACTTCACGGACTGGGAGAGTCCATCCAGTGGGGGCGCCGGACAGCTTTGGGTCCGAAGAGATTGACAAGTGTGTCTTCGCTATACACACCGGAAGGTGTCCGAAGCCGTTCTCTTCGTATCCATTTAACTGCTTACTCGCTTGGGCTGTAAACGACACGTCTTCGGCTCCGTAAACCCGTTGAGCGACGGTCCGGATCTTGTCGCGTAGCGAAAGGTCATCACTGTAGAGCGGTGTAAACGAACTCTCTTCGTCAGCAGCTTCGCTTACTGCTTCTGCAAGCTCTGAGGCGCCCGCGCCTCCATCAGCAAAGTGTGTGCAACGTGCAGACAGGGCCCCATATTCCGCTGCGATTTCCGCGATCGCGGCGAGATCAGCTTCCTTGTCGTCAGGGAAGGTATTGATTGCGACCACCGGGGTCACACCATGGATCTTCATATTCTCGAGTTGCTTTCTGAGGTTGTCTCCCCCCGCGTGAACTTCGTCAGGATTCTCGACGAGCAATTCTTTTGGTAGGGGCCGCCCTGCAACGATCTTGTGATTACCCGAGTGTGCTTTAAGCCCGCGGACGGTGGCGACCAGCACAGCGGCATCGGGGTTCAGTCCGGAGTAGCGGCATTTAATGTTAAAGAATCGTTCAGCTCCCATATCGGCACCAAAGCCAGCTTCGGTAAGAAGAAAGTCGCCGCTCTTGATTCCAATCTGATCAGCCACGATCGAAGAGTTGCCAGTGGCTATATTTCCAAAGGGCCCTGTGTGAACCAGCGCCGGGGTCCCTTCAAGCGTCTGCATCAAATTTGGCTTAATCGCTTCGCGGAGGATCACTGTCATTGCGCCTGCAACGCCAAGTTCTTCTGCTGTCACTGGTGTGTTTGCCTTGGTGTAGCCAACCACGATGTTGCCCATCTTTTGTCGCAAATCCTGTAGCGATGTGGCCAACGCCAGTGCCGCCATTACCTCCGACGCTGCTGTGATGTCGAATCCACTCTCCCTGGGGACACCGTCGAGCCGCCCTCCGAGGCCGAGAGTCACATTGCGTAACGCCCGATCGTTGATATCCACGACCCGGCGCCAGGTAATGTTATGAAGGTCTAAGCCCAGGTCATTGCCATGGAAAAGGTGGGCATCGAGCACTGCTGCACACATGTTGTGAGCAGCAGTTACCGCGTGCATATCGCCGGTCAGGTGCAAGTTGAATAAATCCATAGGGACAACTTGGCTGTAACCCCCTCCGGCGGCGCCACCCTTGATTCCGAACGTCGGACCCATTGACGGTTGCCGAATAGCGATAGTTGCGGTCTTACCGATGTGTTGAAAAGCCTGGCCGAGGCCAACAGTGGTAGTTGTTTTACCTTCACCGAGTGGGGTCGGGGTAATGGCGGAGACCACCACATATTTGGCGTCCTGCCGGTCCTTTAGCGCCTCGATAGCTTCGAGCTTGATTTTCGCGGCACCGGAGCCATAGAACTCGAGAAACTCTTCCGCTATTCCGGCTGACGCTGCAATGTCTGTGAGCGGCAATAACGTCGCGTCGCTTGCGATCTCTAGGTCGCTGGGAATGGGCATCGTGCCCCTACCTCTCTCGTCGTCAGTACCAAAGGCGACGAATTACTATTCGTAAAAGCAGATCGTAGACAGTTCCGTCGCAGCGGGGCTATTGTTTCGCTTTGCGGAACAGTTCCATAATACAGAATACATTGCAGACCCCTCGGCTTGTGCGCTTTGTAGCTGGTGGCCGTGGACTGACTAACGTAGACGGCGTGCAGGTAGCGTCAGCTGCCCAAAGCGAGTGGTTAGAGAATAAAGAGGCCCAAGAGTGAGTGATTTCCCGAAGCAAGCCCAATGCGTGGTTATCGGCGCTGGCATCGTCGGCAATTGTTTGGTCGGCCATCTGAGCGACATGGGTTGGCAGGACATCGTCCTTCTAGACAAAGGTCCTCTCCCGAATCCGGGAGGTTCAACTGGCCACGCGTCAAATTTCATATTCTCGGTAGACCATTCGAAAGAAATCGTGGACTTGACTCTTGAGAGCCAGCGCCAGTACGAGGAAATGGGTCTGCAAACCACATGTGGAGGTATCGAAGTAGCTAGAACCCCTGAGAGGATGGAAGAGTTCAAACGACGGATGACATCTGCTAAATGCTGGGGAATCGCATCGTCGCTGTTAACGCCGGGTGAAGTGAAGGAACTCGTGCCATTTATATCCGAGGACGTAATTCTGGGTGGCTTCCACACTCCAAGCGTCAGCGCAGTTGACTCTTTAGAAACCGGAACCCAAATGCGCAAAAAGGCCCAAGACTCTGGGCATCTTCAGGTATTCGCGAATACTGAGGTACTCGATATCGAAACTGCGGATGGGTTAAACAAACCAAAAGTTGCCGCTGTCGTAACGGATAAAGGCCGAATCGAATGCGAAACGGTGGTTGTGGCGTGCGGTGTGTGGAGCCCGCGGATAGCCGAAATGGCAGGGGCGACGATCCCATTGACTCCCGCTGTCCACCAAATGGCAGACGTTGGACCTTTCGACATTCTGGTGGAGACTCAACAAGAACTGGCCTACCCAATAGTCCGAGACATGGACACGTTCTGTTACGAGCGTCAAACTGCTGGGTCGATGGAAGTTGGCTCATATGCGCATCGACCAATCCTTCATCGCGTCGACGAGATCCCATCCAACGAGGAAGCAGCTTTAAGTCCGACGGAAATGCCGTTCACGGCCGACGACTTCGATCAGCAGATGGAGGAAGCCATTGAGCTGATGGAATTTTTGGGTGACGGCGAAATCAAATATGCGATCAACGGGTTGCTCTCGCTAACACCCGACGCTAATCCCGTCCTTGGCCCCACCGTTGAGGTGGAAAACCTTTGGTCAGCAGCCGCGGTCTGGATCAAGGAAGGCCCCGGCGTGGGTCGCTTAATGGCGGAGTGGATGACCCACGGTTATCCCCATCTCACCGATCCACACGGAGCCGACATCGCTCGGTTCTACCCGCAACAACGAAACGTTCACCACATCGAAGCTCGCGCAGACGAGCACTTCAATAAGACTTACGGCATTGTTCACCCTCGAGAGCAATGGGCAAGCCGACGAGGCATCACAAACGGCCCAGCTAAAGCAAGGACCGATGACCTCGACGCGTTCTATTTTGAAGCGGGTGGATGGGAGCGCCCGCACTGGTACGAGTCCAATGCGGACCTAGTCGCCAAATACGGCGTCGATGGCAGAGAACATGAGTGGGACGCCCGATGGTGGACCCCCATATCGGACGCAGAGCACCTTCACATGCGCGAAAACGCGGCACTCGTTGACCTTTCAGCGTTTCAGATGTTTGAAGTATCGGGACCGGGCGTCCTGCAGTACATCGAGCACATGGTGGTCAACAAGTGCGACCTGGCTATCGGGGCCTCCATTTACACACCGGTACTTAACCACTCAGGTGGCTTCCGGTCCGACCTCACCATCCTCCGACTCGCTAGCGACCGATTCCGAATCGTCACAGGGGCCTTTGATGGCGGTCGAGACGAATACTGGTTCCGTCACAACCTTCCTGGAGATGGAACCGTTCAATTCGAGAACCGCACCAACGCCATCTGCACTCTCGGCGTCTGGGGACCGCGATCTGTCGAGCTGCTGTCCACGTTGACTGAATCAGATCTGAGTCAAGCCGCATTTCCATACGGGACCTGCCAAGAGATTCTCATGGCTGGCATCCCAACTGAGATGTTTCGGGTGTCATACGTCGGAGATGCTGGATTCGAGCTCTACACCCCTATGCAACACGGCTTAGCTCTCTGGGATGCGATCACAACAGCCGGGGAGGCCTTTGATTTGCGGCCTGTCGGTGCCGCCGTCTACGGGACAAGCGGAAGGTTAGAAAAGGGCTACCGCCTCATGGGCTCAGAGCTTGAAGACGAATACACGCCAGTAGAAGCCGGCCTAGCTCGCCCAAAGGTAAAGGCAGCTGACTTCATCGGCAAAGAGGCCTACCTGGCGGCACGTCAAGAGGACCCCTGCGCCCAGCTATGTGTACTTACGATGGAAAGTCTCACTTGCGAAGCCGGTTACGAACGTTTCCCCATGGGTGCCGGTAACGAGCCGATTCTTTCACAAAGCGGTGATCGAATTATCGATTCGAAAGGCCGAGTGAGCAGGGTCACCACTGCCGGAAATGCTCCCTCCTTAGACAAATATCTGCTGATGGCATATCTCCCCACAGATCTATGTGCTTTAGGAACCGAACTTCAGGTCATGTACCAAAACGAGATGTATCCGGTTACGGTCGCGGCAACAGGTCCCAACCTCGCACTGTTCGACCCGAATAATGACCGAATGAAGGCCTGAAAGCGACTGAACGAAATTCGAGGGAAGGTAGATGCGAATCCTGGTCTGTGTAAAGAGGGTGCCGGCTCCCGGTTCGCGTATCAACGTCACGAGTGATGCCCTCAACGTAGATACAGCACACTTAGGATTCACAACCAGTCCTCACGAGGAGTGCGCCGTTGAGGAAGCTGCTCAGTTAGTCGAGCTGCACGGAGGTTCGGTGTGCGTCTTAACGGTGGGCCCTACAGAGGCGGAAGAACAACTTCGATATGCAGCAAGCGTTGGAGCCAACGAGTTCGTACTGATCCCTAACGAAACCGGTCACGATTGGGACCCCCAACGAACCTCTCATGTCATTAGCGAAGCGATCATCCAACTCGAAGCCAGCGGTGAGCCATTTGACTTGATTCTCTTTGGCAATGAATCCGCCGATTCAGGCGGCTATCAAATTGGAGTCAGAGTCGCCGTGACTTTAGGTCGAGGTGTCGTCAACGGCATCAAAGGAATTGAGGTTTTAGAGAACTCAGTGACAGCAAGCCGGGAAGTCGATGGAGGCAACGAGCTCTATTCCGTCCCGCTTCCAGCGGTTCTAGGCGTAAAAGAGGGCATCAATCTTCCTCGTTACCCGACGATGAAGGGCCGTTTGGCCTCTAAAAAGGCGGAAATAACGTTCACCACAATCGAAAGCGAACCCGGAACCCAGGAAAAGGTCCGACTCCATCAACCTGAAGAGAAAATTAGCGAAACTGAAATTCTTGGCGATGGACCTGACGCCGCTAGCGCAATTGTGGATTTACTCGATGAACTTGGAGTTCTCTAGTGCCCGGCGTCTACGTTCTTGTTGAGCACGACCGGGGAGAAATCTCCCCAGCCGCATTTGAAGCCCTTACTGCCGCCCGAAATCTCGGTCAGCTTTTAAACGAGCCCGTTTCAGCAGTGTTCACCGGCGTTTTCGACTCCAATTTCCAGGCTGTCTGCGCCGAATATGGGATCAGCGATGGCCTCATTCTCGCTTCGCCATTAATTACTGATTATGGGCCGGAACTCTGGGGGCAAGCGCTTTCTCAGCTTTCCCGCGAACGCACACCCAGTGTCGTTATGTCCGTTGGGACCGATAAAGGTAACGAAGTACTTGCTCAGGCAAGCGCTCGGACCACGAGCGCCTTCGTGGCGAACTGTATCGAGGTCCAGCGAGACGACGTTTGGGCAATCACGCGGACACAGTGGGGCGGTTCGCTACTCGAAGACGTTCGAGTCAATACCGAACAGCTTTACCTGTCGTATGCCCACCACGCGATTGAACCTGAGCCAGCGCCACTAACTGATTATGCAAACATTCAAACCATCGAAGTGGATCTCGATCCTTCATTGACCCGCACCCTTGTCCAGGAACGGGCAAGCCAAGCTGAGGGAGCGACGCTGTCGACCGCATCTGTTGTCGTGTCAGGTGGCCGTGGTGTCGGTTCAGCTGATGGCTTCGGCCCCCTTGAGGAACTCGCCGAGATCCTCGGTGGAAGGGTGGGCTGCTCAAGAGCAGTCACCAACAACGGATGGCGCAGCCATGCGGACCAAGTCGGTCAAACCGGTACCCGGATAGCCCCAGAAATCTATATCGCTTGCGGAATTTCAGGAGCGATCCAACATTGGGTGGGCGCGATGGCATCAAAGAATATTTTGGCAATCAACATTGACCCTGAGGCAAACATGGTGACCAAAGCCGGATACGCAGTCCTCGGCGATCTTCATGAAGTGGTTCCCGCTGTCATTGACGAAATAAAGAAGCGACGGGGAGTCACCTGACAAGTGTCAGACCAAGTGGCGCCCTAACTCCCTACACGTTTCGATCAGGCGGCTCTCCAACGCGTTCTTCTCATCTTCTTTTGGAAAGCGGTATGCAGGACCGTGCACATGGAGGGTTGCTGCAACCTCTCCGGTCTTTCCATACACAGGAGCAGCGACCGAATTCAAACCCTCTGCAAATTCTTCGAAACCCCAAACGCAACCATCGCGCCGCACTTTGCTGAGGCGGGCACGTATCTCGGACGGATCCGAAACACTCTTCGGAGAAGTCGTCGCGAGGTCACCCATCAAATAGTGATCCAACGCTCCTTCAGAGAAATGGCTCAAAACAACCAAACCAGAGGGCACTAGATGCAACGGAGCGTATTCGCCGGTCCAGCTCCTCACCTGGACTGCAGCATCGGGCTCGACATGGTCCGCGTAGAAGATCTGATCTCCTTCCAGTAATCCGATCCCCGATGTTTCCTCAACCTCAATAGCCAGACGCGCCAGGTAGGGGTAGGCCAAGGCGGTTATGTTTTTCCCGCCAGGGACATCGTTAATGACCCGAGAAAGCCCTTCCCCAAGTTCATACATACCCCGAACACCATCCTGTTTAACGGCGTCTTCCTCTTCTAGGGCCGCCAACAGGCGGGCCACCGTACTCTTTGGCAAGTCGACCGACTTAGAAACTTCGGTGACGCCCATAGGGGTTTCCGCCAACGCTCTTAAAATTGCGAATGCCCGTCTTACGGATTGAACGCCAGCCATCTCAGGTCAATACTTTTCTGTGCCACATTGTGGAACAGCTTTCCAGATCTGCCATGCCAACGCCAATCCGACGCCGAAGGCATGCGGCAAGCCCGACCACCGATGCCAACCCGAGAAGGGTTTACCCAGCGACCTTGCCTTCTACACTCATAACAGAGGCTTAGGTGGCCTTCACCACACTTGGAGACCAAATGAAACCACAAAAAGAGTACTCGCAGCCGTTACCGCGCCTCGAGACACCTCTGATTCGGGAAAAGGGTCAACTTCGTCCAGCGAGCTGGGATGAAGCACTAAACCTTGCAGCCAGTGGCCTTCAGAAAATACTCGAAACGGATGGACCTGAGGCCTTAGGTCTCTTCAGCTGCTCAAAGAGCACCAACGAAATGAACTACGCGGCCCAGAAGTTTATGAGAGCTGCAGTCGGCTCGAACAACATTGACTCCTGCAATAGAACTTGACATGCGCCCAGCGTCGTCGGTCTGGCGACAGTATTCGGGTTAGGCGGCGGAACCTCCTCCTATCAAGAGGTCCAAGAAACTGATTTCGTTCTCCTGTGGGGCTCTAATGCACGTGAAGCTCATCCCATTTATTTCCACCACGTCCTCAAGGGGCTTAAGGGCGGCGCCAAGATGCACGCTGTTGATCCACGCCGCACAGCATCAGCTAAATTCGCCGACGCTTGGCTCGGTATAAATGTGGGAACCGACATCGCGTTGGCCAACGCTGTGGCACGCGAGATCATTGCTTCCGAGCTACACGACAAAGCGTTTATTCAACATGCAACGACAGGCTTCGAAGAGTTTGCCGCGCACGTACAGCCCTACACTCTTGAATATGCTGCATCAGTAACTGGCGTCCCCACCGAGGCAATACAGGATCTGGCCCACAGCTACGCAAATGCCCCGACCGCCCAAATACTTTGGACCCTAGGTATAACTGAGCACCACAACGGTGTCGATAATGTTCTCTCGCTCTGCAACCTTGCTCTCTTAACGGGACACGTCGGACGCTGGGGATCCGGTCTCGTGCCTCTGCGCGGCCAGAATAACGTTCAGGGCGGCGGCGATATGGGCGCCCTACCAAACAAGCTTCCAGGCTTTCAGGACATCACCGATGAAACCGTTAGGCAGAAGTTTTCTGACATTTACGGCGTCGAACTCAATCCCCAGCCAGGGCTTCATCTAACTCTGATGTTCGAAGCAATGGCCAGCGGATCTCTGAAAGGACTGTATGTCATAGGCGAGAATCCAGCTGACTCCGAAGCCGACGTGAGTCATTCGCGGAAATTACTAGCCGATCTAGATCTGCTAATCGTCCAAGACATCTTCCTCACCAGAACCGCCGAGCTCGCCGACATTGTCCTGCCCGCCACCGTCGGATGGGCAGAATCCGAAGGAACCGTCACGTCTAGTGAACGCCGCGTACAGCGTGTAAGAGCAGCGGTCGGTGCTCCGCCGGGAACGCGGGATGATCACGCCATCATCGGCCAAATAGCAAAACTCCTCGGCGCGAAATGGCAGGCCGACACCCCGGAAGCCTTATGGAACGAACTCCGTTCACTTTCACCAATGCACTTAGGAATGAGCTACGAGCGGCTAGAGGAAAACGAGGGTCTCCAATGGCCGTGCCCCGACCTCAACCATCCGGGGACCCCATTCCTCCACGGCTGGCTATGGGAGGACGACCTAGGAGGCAGAGGTAGAGCGCCGTTTTCTATCACGGAGCACGAAGGCCCCAAAGAACAGTTGACTGACGAGTTCCCGATTCGTCTTACCACGGGACGCGCATTGGATTCCTACAACACAGGAGTTCAGTCACGTGGTTACCAGTCGCCGATCAGGTCTGGGCTCCAACTAGAAATTAGCCACTTGGACGCTGAATCACTGGACCTTGCACAAGGAGAACTGGTTCGTGTTTCCTCCCCGCGGGGTAGCGTCGAAATGGAGGTCGCCATTAAAGCCGACCAGGCTGCAGGTCTGGCATTCACCACGTTTCACTTCCCGGAATTGGTTGACCTCAACCTTCTAACGAACGATGAATGGGATCCTAAGAGCGGTACTGCTGAATTCAAGGCAGCAGCGATCCGAATAGACAAACTCACTTCAGGCATGCCTAGTGTCTGACCTCAAATACACGAACTCGGCGCCCGATTCACACGAGCGGGACGCCATTGACGCTCTCGTTACTGACCCTCCAGTAAGGCATGAGGCGGAGCGTTGGGTGGTCAGTGGTCTAAATCGAACCCACGACTCGCGGCACTTGCTCTTACCGGGCCTCCATGTGTTGCAAAACGTTAAAGGATGGATATCGCCTGGTGGCCTAAACTATCTTGCCGAAACACTGCAGATTCCCGCCGCAGATGCCTACGGAGTCGCTTCCTTCTACGAGCTCTTCCAACTGGAAGAACCGGAAGAAGGCCCCCTCCATCACGTTTGCGTAGATCCGGCCTGCGCAGTCAATGGGTCGGGCTCCTATATCGAAGAGCTTCGCTCGAACGGCAATCGCGTGCATGAAAGCCCCTGCCTCGGTCAATGTGAACAACCTCCGGGATTATTTGTCCAAATGAAGGGCGACAACAACCAAGACCAGACAGCGACGACCAACGTCTCGCCCCAGTTCAACTCCAGCAGCTCGAATCGACTCCTCCGCCGTTTCGGAATCAACATGCCAGTGAATCTGAAGTCCTATAAGGACCATGGAGGATATCAAGCACTCAAGATAGCCATCGAGTTGGGTGGCGCTCGCGTCATCGAGATGTTGTTTGAATCTGGTTTAACAGGACGAGGCGGCGCTGCGTTCCCGACTGGCCTCAAATGGCAATCGGTAGCTGACCACCAGTCCGCCCCGAAGTACGTCGTGGCTAACGCGGATGAAAGTGAGCCCGGCACCTTCAAAGACAGAATGATTCTGGAGAACGATCCGTTCGCTTTGATCGAAGCCATGACTATTGCCGGTCTTTCGACCGGCTGCGAAAAGGGCTGGATTTATATTCGCGGTGAATACACCACCGCTACGCAGCGCCTGAGCGAGGCAATTGCCGAGGCCTACTCAGCACAACTATTGGGAAGCAGGATCCAGGGAACAAGAGCCACGTTTGATCTAGAAATCCGACAAGGCGCTGGCGCATACATCTGTGGCGAAGAAACCTCTCTCTTTAACTCAATCGAGGGTTTCCGGGGTGAGCCTCGGAGCAAACCGCCGTACCCCACCGACAAAGGGCTCTTCGGTCGACCAACGATTGTCAACAACCCAGAGACTTTTCTGAACGTAATCGAGATTCTGAATAATGGAGTCGACTACTACCGATCAGCCGGTACGCCAGATTCACCCGGCACAAAACTCTTTTGTCTTTCAGGTCACATAGGAAGGCCTGGTCTTTACGAAGCTGATTTCGGGATCACGTTGAGAGAGTTACTTTCAGCTGCCGGCGGCGTCGACGGAGTCCTCCAAACCGTTCTTCTCGGAGGGGCTGCTGGTTGCTTTGTTGGCCCCGATCAACTCGATCTTCCACTCACTTTCGAGGACACAAAGGCCAACGATTTAACGCTCGGGTCAGGGGCAGTAATGGTCTTTTCGACCAATGTGAAGCTACCTGAAGTTCTTGGCCGCCTGGCGCAATTCTTCCGCGACGAGTCCTGCGGCCAATGCGTACCGTGCCGGATAGGGACCGTTCGACAACACGAAGTCCTGCTACAAATCGGCGTGGATAAACCCAACAAACAGCAGCTGTCCCTCCTGGAAGACATAGATGCTGTGATGACCGATGCTTCGATCTGTGGTCTCGGCCAAACTGCAGCTTCAGCCGTCCGCTCTGCAATAGCACAGGGCCTGCTGGGGGAGAGTCGATCATGAGCGATTCATTGCTGACCGAGGTCACAGTGTCCATAAACGGGTCAACAATCAATGTGGCTCCCGGTACCACCATTCTTGAGGCAGCCAGATCCGCCGATATCGAGATACCAACCCTGTGCTGGGCCTCGAACCTCACACCTGCAAACGCTTGTCGCCTCTGTGTAGTTGAAATGGAGGGATCTCGGACTCTCGTGCCGGCATGCTCCCGGGAGTGCGAGCAAGGATCAGTAATCCACACGGAAAGCGAGCGGATCGCCTTAAGCCGCAAAATGGTCCTTGAGTTCCTTGACACCACGAACGACTTGAGTCAAAGCCCCGAACTCCAAGCGTTGATCACTCGGTACGATGCCGATTCCTCTCGATATACAGAGCCCAGCCAGATGGAGGACGATATCAAGATCGAGGATGAGCTCTTCGTGAGGGCATACGACCGTTGTGTGCTCTGTTATAAGTGCGTCGAGGCCTGCGGCGATGACGCTCAATTCACGTTCGCCATTTCAATGGCTGGCCGAGGTTTCGATACCCGTGTATCTACCGAGTTCGAGACACCGCTCCCAGAGTCAGCATGCGTCTACTGCGGTAATTGTGTTGGGGTCTGCCCCACCAATGCGCTCCAGTTCAAGAAAGAGTTCGACCTACGCGAGACTGCTCAATGGCAACCGGAACACCAAACGACCACAGAAACGATCTGCTCATACTGCGGAGTCGGTTGCACCCTTGAGCTTCACACGCAAGGGAATGAGATATACAAAGTGACTTCTCCCGCAGACCATTCAGTGACCGCCGGGCACCTATGCATCAAAGGGCGGTTTGGCTGGCAATATGTGCAGCCACCGACTCGACGGCCGTCCACGCCCGATATCTCTTCCTGAGGTTTCGTCTCGCTGAGACAACCGCCATACTTAGCCCTTCCATCAGCCCTACCGCTGCCGACAGGAGCCAAGTGGCAAAATCGAGTCGATCGTTAACCGCCTGGTCTCTTTTCTTGGGAATCGCGTTACTCCAGGCAGGTGTCGGGCTTCAACGGCCGCTCCTAGGTCTACGCGCAGAAGATGCTGGCTTCGGGGCTCTCACTGCTTCGCTGGTAATGACCGCCTACTACGCCGGGTTCATTCTGGGCACTAGATACACCGGAAAGTTGCTGTCAGAGGTCGGACACATCCGCACTTTCGCTGGTCTGGCGTCAACCGCATCAAGCATTGTTCTTTTCCAAGGTTTGTGGGTCAATCCAGTGACGTGGGGGGTGTGTCGGCTGGTCTTTGGGTTCTGTGTTGCCGCCCTTTACGTCGTCGCGGAATCATGGCTAAACGACGTCGCTACCAATGAGAACCGGGGGCGGTTGCTGAGCTCTTACATGGTCTTAGCTGTGGGCGCCACGATGGTCGGGCAGTACTCAGTGGGCCTTTCAAGTACCGCAGGATTCACACTATTTGCGGTTGCCTCGGTGTTGGTCTCAATGTCTTTGGTACCCATTGCATTGTCAAGTCGCTCCTCGGCCCCCACCTCCATCCCTGAACCGATGACCTTTCGAACCCTCTATTCCATCGTCCCCACTGGACTTGTTGTTTGTTGTCTTACTGGCATGACGATCGGCTCGCTGGTCGGAATCGGGCCGATCTATGGCGCCTACCAAGGTTGGAGTGCTCTGCAAATAGCAAACTTCGTAGGAGCACCCCTAGTCGGATCCTTGATACTCCAGATACCGTTAGGCAGATTGTCAGACCGCGTTCCGCGTCGTGGCGTTATGACCGTCGCCTCAGCGGGAGCCACTTCGCTGTGCTTCGTTCTTACGTTCCTAAACGGCACCGATGGCCTGTCTCTTCTTTGCCTTGTCTTAATGGGCGGCCTTGCGTATCCCACCTATTCCATGTCGGTTGCCTATACCAACGATTGGGTCAACGCCGAGCAGAGAGTCGCTGCAGCAGCACTTCTGGTACGAGTTCACGGAATTGGATCGCTAATCGGTCCGTTGGTGACGGGCCTGATTTTGACTCGGTCTGTAAAGAGCTTCTTCTATTTTCCGTTTTGTGTGTTTCTCGTCTTGACGTTCTACCTCCTCTACCGCATCTACACCCATGACGCCCCGCCTGTAGATGAGCAGAGTAAATTTCAACCGTTTCCCTTACGGGCCTCGCGAATGGTTGCGTCAATGCTGTACCGACGGCGCCCCTAATTCATCAAACTCACTTGGAGTAGTACTCAGGCCCCAATGGAGGCAATGGAGTATTGCCAAGAATCAGGTCAGCTGCCTTCTCCGCCACCATCATCGTAGGGGCATAGATATTTCCGTTGGTAATCAACGGAATCACGGATGCGTCAACGACCCGTAACCCATCGACTCCATAAACTTCCATACTTTGTGGATCCACAACTGCGTCGACATCAGATCCCATCTTGGCGGTGCCGCAGGGATGCAGAGCTGTTTCAGCATCTCGTTTAATCCAATCCAAGATCTCCTCGTCGGAATTCACATGATCGCCCGGCGAAAGTTCGCCACCAGTAATTCCGTCGAACGCAGCCTGCTTCAAAACCTCTCTTGCCGCCCTCACTGCTTCGACCCAGTCTCGTCTATCTCTCGCCGTGTCAAGGTAGTTGAAATGAATTGCCGGCTTATCGAATGGGTCCGCTGATCTTATTCGGACCGATCCTCGAGACTCGGCATTCATTGGACCTACATGCATCTGATAACCATGGGGGGCTTCGGCGACGGAGCCGTCGTATCTCACAGCCAAGGGTAGAAAGTGGATCATTACGTTCGGATAGTCCGCGTCTGATCGTGTTCGAATGAATCCACCGGCTTCAAAGTGGTTGGTGGCCGCCGGTCCGCGCCGAAAGAGCCATTGGAGTCCGATCCAAGGTCTACGCCAAAGCGCGAGATTTGGTTGTTGTGTAATTGGTTTAAGCGCCGAATGTTGGATATAGACCTCGAGGTGATCTTGGAGGTTCTCACCAACTCCCGACAGATCGACTAAGACTGGAGTCTGCGCTGTTTCCAACACTGCCCGCGGGCCAATGCCACTTATCTGAAGTAGTTGAGGAGTATTGATCGCACCCGCACAGCAGATCACGTTGTTGGATTTGTAGCGTTTCGTTCGTCGGCCACCACCCAGGACCGCCCGTTCTACCGCCTCCACGCCGACCACACGGTTCGCGTCGAGTAGCACACGTGTTGTGTGGGTGCGGGTCTTTATCTTCAAATTCGGACGACCCATCACGGGGTGGAGGTAAGCCCGAGCTGCGCTCAATCTCCGACCGCGAAAGACGTTTCGATCGAACGCTGCAAAACCCTCTTGTCGATAGCCATTGACGTCTGTTGTAAGCGAGTACCCCGCTTCTTGGCAGGCGGCAAAAAACGCATCGAACAGGGGTCCTTCTGCTGGTCCCCGTTCTAATTTGAGCGGTCCAGAGTCTCCTCGCCACTCGTCGGCGCCCGTTAAGCAGTTTTCCATCTTCTTGAAATAGGGGAGAGTATGAGCGTAATCCCAAGTTTCCATTCCCGGCGCTTCGCCCCAGCGCTCCATGTCCAAGGGGTTTCCACGTTGAAAAATCATGCCGTTAATGCTTGAACTACCGCCGAGCACCTTCCCTCGCGCGTGGTACACCTTGCGGCCATCTAGGCCGGGCTCTGGTTCACTTTGGTACATCCAGTCGTAGAAGCGGGACCCAAGCGGGAATGAGAACCCAGCTGGCATATGGATGAAGGCATCCCAGATGTAATCAGGACGACCAGCTTCCAAGACGAGAACGTTGATCGACCCGTCCTCGCTGAGCCGGTTTGCCAATGCACAGCCGGCGGAGCCGCCCCCGACGATTACAAAATCGTAAATATCATCGTCACAAAGATCAGCTTCTGCCACCACGACATCCTCCGTCGCTCAGGACTTCCTTCGCAGCGTATCCTCGCTGTCGTGATGAGATGGTTTAGCGTTCCGTGATTGGCGCATTGTTCGGTGTCGGAGCGGCCTTACTTATCGGGTTCTCAGACTTGTTTGGTCGTCGGGTGGCGCTTAACTCGAGCGCGATCACGAGCGCGAGCAGCATGCAAGCCTTTGGTGCTGCGGCCGTTCTTCTGTCTTTAATTGCTTGGCCTGGCAGTTTCAGTGCCCAAGATTTGACCTTGGGGGCGATTTCGGGTGCCGGATTTGCCGTCGGGTTGTGCTGCTACTACTTGGGATTAACGCGCGCGAGTTCAGCGATTGTTGCCCCGTTGGCTGCTGTCCTTGCAACACTGGTGCCTTTCGGCTGGGCGATGATGCGTGACGTTCAAATTTCGGCCGTGTCCCTTATCGGTGTGGTGCTGGCCTTAATGGGTCTCGTTGCTGTGACAGCAGGTCGCCAACGTAGTGGGTCCACCATAACTGGAATCAAGTGGGGCGTACTTTCGGGTTTGGGGTACGGCGTCGGGCAAGCTGTATTGCTCGATGTTGCTTCGACTTCAGGGCCTATCGCTATAGCTGGCCAACGAGTCATCGCAGTTGCCTTGATGCTTCCTCTAGCTGTCTTAACGAAGAATCGGACCGTTGCCCCACGAGGCTCTAGGAGCGTCGGCATAGCCGCTGGAATCTGCGCGGGCGGAGCGAGTATCGCTTTCTTTCAAGGTTTACGCTTTGATCCGCTTGCCACCGTGATAGGGATTTCACTTTTTCCTGTATTCACCGTCCTTGTCGGACGACTGCAGTACAACGACGCGATAGAGAGACGACAGATTATTGGGATTGTTCTTGCTGTTATCGGGACCGTTTGCGTTGTAGCTGGTTAATTAGCCGATCTCGTCTGGCTCTTCAGCTTTCCGCTTCTCAACGTACGCGCACATCTCGTGGTCGGCTTTTTCATCTAACGGAGGTGCTTGATAGTCGTTGAGCATCTGCTTCCATGCGGTATTAGCGCGTTGAGCTGCACTCAACTCCCCTTCCTCAGACCACTGCTCATAGCTATTGCTGTCCGCGAGCGTCGATCGATAGAAGGCGTCCTCAAAATTCTCAAGTGTGTGGGCGTTGCCCAGAAAGTGCGCGCCATGAGGGTTCGTCTTGAACGCCTCCATAGCTTGACCATTCGGAGTCAGGTCGACGCCATCGGCGTACACCGCCATCATCCCCAACTGGTCAGCGTCTAGCAACAACTTCTCGTAGCTGAGGGCGAGGCCACCTTCAACCCAGCCAGCTGCGTGAAGAACAAAATGAACTCCAGCCTGCATCGTCGGAAGCAGCGTAGAGAGAGACTCGTAGGCAGCTTGAGCATCGGGGCCTTTGGACGCAGTCAACATTCCCCCTGAACGGAAGGGAACGCCAACTCTTCTAGCCAACGCCGCCATCACATAGATGGCTAAGCCGCCCTCCGGTGTCCCGAATGTTGGTGCCCCAGTTGCCATCGACATCGAAGAAGCAAATGTGCCGAAGATTACCGGCGCCCCCGGCCGCACCAACTGACAAAACGCCATTCCTGAAAGTGCTTCAGCAAGGGCCTGGGCTGCAAGACCAGCGATAGTGACAGGGGACATCGCACCGGCGAGGATGAAAGGGGAAATGATGCAGGCCTGATTGTTCTCGGCATAGACCTGCGCCGCACCCAACATCGTCGAGTCCCAGCGCAGCGGGGAGGAGGCATTGATTAGGTTTGTAAGGACCGTTTTCTCCTCAAGGTCACCACCGAACGCGATCCGACACAATTCGATTGAGTCTGCGGCACGCTGGGGTGCGGTAACCGACCCCATCAAAGGCTTATCGCTGTATTTCAGGTGAGAATAAACCATGTCCAAATGCCGCTTGTTGACCGGAACATCCACCGGTTCCACGACAGTTCCTCCACTGTGGTGGAGGTGGGGGAGTTGGTACGTGAGCTTTACGACGTTTTCGAAATCTTTCAGCGTCGCGTAACGTCGTCCTTCGTCGAGATCCGTAATAAAGGGCGACCCATAATTAGGAGAGAACACTGTGTTGTTGCCTCCGATCTGCACAGAACGACTTGGGTTTCGCGCATGCTGAGTAAAGCTTGCCGGCGCAGTTCCTTGAACTAGCTGCCGACATAGACCTCGAGGGAACTTGACCAGGTCTCCTTCCACCTCGGCTCCGACTGAACGCCACATCTCTAGAGCTACAGGGAAATCCTGGAATGCGATACCAATTTCGTTCAAAATAGTTTCAGCGTTTTCCTCAATTTGACTGAGGCCGCCCTCATCCAGCACTTCCACCGGCGGAAGCCTTCGTTCGAGGAACGGTTTCGAGACATCCGACTGCGCTGCACGCGCTGCATGCCGCGCTGACCGACCACCTGACCGACGGGTAGCCACCTTAGGTTCCCTCCCGATTCGTGCGCCGTTTGCGGCGCGAACTTGCAGGATTAGACGTTAGAGGACGTGTAGGCACCTGAACCATTTTTTGGAGATTTGGGTATTCGGCGGTGGTGTGCGGAAAACTCATGGCATCAACAAACAGAGCCTGAAATCGTTCCTCGGTGGCTGTTTCGATCTTTTCTATACCCCGCACGAGCTCCTCGATAGCCGTGCGCTCGTGCGCCGATAGAAGGAGCCTTGCCGCCCCGCTTCCTGCGGCATTACCGACAGCGCGGACATCGTCAAGAGGACAATCAGGAATCAACCCGAGCACCATCGCATACATAGGATCAATATGGGCACCAAAGGCACCCGCAAGGCGAATCTCGTCGGGCGCCTTGCACTCTGCGTGTTCCAATAAGAGATCTATTCCCGCACGTAATGCCGCCTTGGCAAGCTGAATCGCTCGGATATCTGGTTGGGAGACCACGATCGATTTGCCGTCGTGGTCATCCGAACCGTCGGGCCAATGCAACACGTAGGAAAATGTTCTCCCCTCGGAGATCACGCGATTGGTTTTATCTCGACTGTCGAGGATCACTCCGTCCGCCGTCATAAGACCGCTTAAGAAAAGCTCACCTACTGCTTCGATAATCCCAGATCCACAAATGCCCGTGACTCCTGGGTCCTTCAGCAATGCCGAGAAGCCTGCATCGGACGACCACAAATCTGACCCGATAATTTTAATCTCAGGCTCAAAAGTGTCCTTGTTGATACGTACACGTTCGATGGCCCCTGGTATTGCTCTTTGTCCGTGGGTGATCTGTGCGCCCTCAAAGGCAGGGCCTGTGGGACTCGATGCTGCGTACAGCTGATTCTCGTTACCGAAAACAATTTCGGCGTTAGTGCCCACGTCCACCAGGAGCTGACGTTTACTCGACTTATGAGGGGCCTCAGCAAGAACTGCAGCGGCGGCATCGGCACCTACATGACCAGCGATGCATGGCGGAAGGTACACCGAAGCGTTAGGTCCGGGTAGACCGAGACTCGGTGCCGACACGGCGACTGAACGGTCAGTCGCCAAATCGAACGGCATTTGGCCGAGTGGTACGACGTCAAACCCTAAAAATGAATGATGCATCACCGGGTTTCCTACTAACACGATCTCCGTCAAATCCTCAGCTGATCTTTCGGTATCTGCCAACAGAGTGGTGATTAGGGAGGCAACAGCCTCGCGGGCCAGGCCAGTTAATTCCTTTCCACCATCAGGGTTCATCATGACGTAGCTGACTCGGCTCATCAGATCTTCGCCCAACCGAATCTGAGGGTTCATCAGCCCAGCACTAGCTACGACTTCTCCACTACTCAACTCCATCAGGTGGGCAGCCACTGTTGTCGATCCGAGGTCAATAGCTACACCAAGGTTGTCAACGTGGACACCCTTGCGTACCGAGTGCACCGTCGTCGAACCCTCCGTCCGCCTCATCTGGAGCGTGACGGTCTCATCAGCATCGCCAACAAAGCTCTCCACTTCTTTCAAGACCACGGCATCATACGCGTCAGGCGCGAATCGCCATTCCCGCAGGCATGCTTCGCTGATCGCTTCTCGGACACCAACCGACTTCACTTGAGCGGCCCTGACAGAGACGACACGAAGGCTGCTCACAGGGTCAAGGGTCAACCCTTCTAGGCTGATCTCCTTTCGAATGATCGGGGCATGCAGTTGACTTTGTGCAGGTACGTCTACAACTAAAGGGCCGTATATCTTTGCCTGGCAGCCGAGCCGCCAGCCTTCTGGTACGAAACGGCGATCTTGATAATCCTGCTCCGTAGCCCCGACGTCACTGAGGTGCTGAGGTTCAGATCTGAGAGCCCATTTAGAAAAGTCCCCAAATGATGGTGTGATCTGACATCGCCCACAGACTCCGCGTCCTCCACACACGCTGTCCAGGTCCACCCGTGCCTCTCGGGCAACCTCCAATACCGACACCCCGTCCGCCGCCTCGACCTCCAGGCCCGATGGAGTGAAAACAATACGATGAACCGTTGACATATCCACCTCAGGTGGTTGCGGCTGAATCGCCGCGTCTGCGATTTCTACGAGCCCCCCGAGCAGAGCTCGCGACGTTCGGATCACGATGTTCTGCAATCCAGGCTCCACAGTTGAGATCAGTACCCATCAATACATCCGCACCCATCACCGCGGCTTTAACTTCGCCGTGAAGTGGATTCATGATCGCTGACGTCATACCGGCCCCAATAGCCATTGACAGAAACGTTCCGGTTACGACATGACGATTTGGAAGCCCGAAGCTCACGTTTGAAGCGCCACATGTCGTGTTGACGCCCAGTTCTTCCCTGAGCCGTCGAACTAAATGAAAGACCTGGCGACCGGCGTTGCCCATTGCTCCTATCGGCATCACTAAAGGGTCAACCACCACATCTTCGGTTGCGATGCCATGATCATGAGCCGCGTGAACAATCTTTTTCGCGACTTCAAATCGCACATCAGGGTCTTCACTAATGCCCGTTTCGTCGTTGGAGATAGCAACGACCGCCGCTCCGCTCTTAGCCACTAGAGGCAAAACGCGGTCCAACACTTCTTGTTCGCCCGTGACTGAGTTGATAAGGGGCTTGCCTTCGTATGCGTCTATGCCGGCCTCCAACGCCTCAATAATTGACGAGTCGATGGAGAGCGGAACATCGGTAACAGATTGAACTAACCGGATCGCTTGCGCCAGCAAGGCAGGCTCGTCCGCAAGTGGAATGCCAGCATTGATATCAAGCATGTGCGCTCCTGCCTGTACTTGAGCGAGAGCATCTGATTCAACACGCGAGAAGTCACCGTTTTTCATCTCTTCTGCCAGAAGCTTTCGCCCTGTCGGGTTGATTCTTTCTCCAATCATCACGAACGGACGATCGAAACCAATAACCACCTCTTTGGCGGCTGAGCTAATCACTGTATCTGTCATCAAACTCTCCGCTCCGGTGACATCAATCAGGTGGTTTGGTCGACGACCCGGTTTTGTTGGTGTCCAGCAGCGTCGCCTCTCTTGAACCCGCCGTTCTGCACAAGTTCCTCTAGCAGGTCACCGTCGTGCTGAGCTTCGAGTTCCGCTGCCCGCGCTGCAACCTGGGCGACGATATCTTCTTCTAATTCTTCCTCGTCGCGGATCCACTCGCCTACGTAGGCCGCCGTTTCGGTTAAGCCGGCGATACTCGCCGCCCGGTCTATGGCGTGCTGGAAGCGCTCGGACAAGACAGCAGTTTCGCGGTTGTCACCTCGAAGGGCTATTACTTGCGCGGGTATGTCCCTCCACGAGATCACAGCGAACGAGGCGGCGCGACGGCGGGTCATGGTCTGATCGCCACTGGCACCGTAGGAAATGAATCCAGGTCGCCGTCACCTTTGGCCGCCTGAGACACAGACGTCTCAAGTTGGCCCCATCCAGTGAAAATGGTGTGCAATGGCAAGCCAAGCCGCTTAGCCGCCGCGGCTGCAGCTTCACGGTACTCAACGGCGTCCTCCTGGGTTAGGTGGACGACCCGCCGGTAATTACCAAAGTACAAGTCAAAAAGCTCTGGATGTTCGTCTATACCTAAGGTCTTGAAGATCAGGCGATCGAAATGTTTGGCAAGGTAATCAGTGAGATAAAAGGTGCCGGGTTCCTCCTCATGGAGCCGATCGAATCTTCCGGCCTCAAGGTAAAACTCGTAACAATGGGAACCTGGGAGCCGTTCAATCTGAAATTCTGAACAGAGGCGATCGATCTCTCCGCCCGTTCCGCAGTCGGCGTAGCCGAGCAGAACTTCGTCAAACTCAGCTAAGGCTCGCTCTAAACGCGCTCGGATCTGGCCACAAATACGTTCTGGGCGGTTGTGCAGCGAAGCGGGCAGATATTCGACTTCAACATTCTTGAATCCATTCACACGCACTAAGGATTTGATCTCGCGGGCCAACGCCCCGCAGGCCAAAATCAAGACTGATGGTTCACTCATACCGTTGCCCGTTTTTTCTGAACCAAGTCGGTTGCCGTTTCTGCGGCAACGGCAGCGTCTCGGCAATACGCATCGGCACCGATCGCTTCCCCGAACTCTTGGTTCAGGGGAGCGCCGCCGACCAACACTATGTAATCGTCCCTCATTCCCTGCTCAGCCAGAGTGTCAATAACGACCTTCATGTATGGCATCGTGGTGGTCAGAAGGGCCGACAATCCAAGGATGTCCGGTTGATGTTCGTTGAGCGCTTCAAGATATTCCTCGACGTCGGTGTTGATGCCCAGGTCGATTACCTCAAAGCCCGCACCTTCAAGCATCATGGCTACAAGATTTTTCCCGATGTCATGAATGTCGCCCTTGACAGTCCCTAGGACGACTTTCCCAACTGGCTCGGCCCCCGTTTCAGCCAAAAGCGGTCGGAGTATTTCCATTCCGGCCTTCATAGCGTTGGCAGCGAGGAGTACCTCAGGAACGAAGAGGATTCCGTCGCGGAAATCAATCCCAACTATTCGCATGCCCTCCACGAGCGCTTCACCGAGGACTCGGTCAGCCGGCCAGCCACGTGCAAGAAGTATTTCTGTTCCTTCAACGATCTCATCGGCCATTCCGTCGTAGAGATCGTCATGCATTTGTGCAGTCAAGTCTTCATCATTGAGCGCTGAAAGATCGATTTCTTGTTCGTCGTCAGGTGCCTCAGACATCGAACCCACTCCTGCCGACATTTAAAGTCCCAGACGAAACAGATGTGCCCGGCGGCGAAGGACGAACACCTGGGTCAAACCACATTGTGGAACAGTACCGCATCATGGATCAATGTGGCGCCAAGACGATGTTTAGGACTGCTTCGACACACGTTGCCTTATCGAGGTTTTCGGTGGCACCGGTCTGCCGCGGTGTGAACTCAACTTGACCTTTACCAAGGCTTCGACCCCCAATAGTTAACCGATACGGCACTCCTATCAACTCCGCATCGGCGAACTTCACTCCAGGTCGCGCTGCGCGGTCATCAACCAACACATCTAGGCCGGCTTGCGTGAAAGCTGCTTCGGCCGCACTCGCCAGCCCCATTGCCTCGGAATCATCTAAGTCCAGAATGGTGATCAGCACGTGGTACGGCGCTACTGCGAAGGGCCAACACAACCCAGCGTCATCATGGTGATTTTCAGCTATCGCAGCGACTGCTCGTCCGATTCCTATGCCATAACTACCCATTGTTGGAATCTGAGATTTACCATCGGCGTCAAGAACCGAGATCCCCATGGCTTCTGCATATTTGCGACCAAGTTTGAAAATGTGACCAGCCTCGATACAGCGAACAATTTCCAAAACGGAACCGCAGTCGATGCAGGCCTCCCCACTCTGGACTTCCCTGATATCGACCCAAGCATCAACAGAAATGTCGCGTTCTACCGAGACTTCTCGCAAGTGCCAATCATCCTCATTAGCGCCCGTGACCATGCCAGTCCGGCCTTGCAATGCTAAATCGCACAGGACCCTATATTCTGTGACGCCGACGGCTCCCAAACTTCCGGGGTTCGCCCCGAGCGAGGCAAGCGCTTCTTCGGCTGTAGCCGGCCTTATCTCGACCGCTCCAGAATTGTCCTGCAGCTTCTGCACGTTCAGCTGGTGGTCACCACGAAGCAAGGCCAATACAACTTCGCCATCCAACACCATGACCATTGTCTTTATCTGGTTCACCGCAGTCGCTCCGCCATCAATATCTTCAAGTTCGGCTATCGTCCGAACACCCGGAGTGGGAAAACGTTCAGCGGCTTCAGCGCTCGGCGAGCTATCCAAAGGATCTAATCGGGAAGTTCCTCGCTCGACGTTGGCCCGATAGTCACAAGCCCCGCAAACCAATACGTCATCTTCGCCAGCGGGTGAGGCAACCATGAACTCAACACTGGCTGATCCCCCCATTGCTCCTGACGAAGCTTGAACTGGCATTGCCGTAAGCCCGAGGCGGTTAAAGATCGTTGTGTAGGCGCCGTGGTGTGCATCGAACGCTTTATCAAGGCCCTCGTCATCAAGATCAAAGCTGTACGAGTCTTTCATCGCGAACTCGCGAACCCGCAATAGACCACTTTTCGGTCGCGGCTCATCCCGAAATTTCATTTGAATCTGGTACCAGAGCTGGGGGAGCTCTTTGTAGGAATGCAAAGAAGTCGCGATATGCGAGAACACCTCTTCATGAGTCATTCCAAGTGCCAGGTCAGCGCCTCCGCGATCTTGGAGTCGAAACATCTCGTCGCCCATAACGTCCCAACGGCCGCTTTGCTTCCATAAAGAGGCTGGATGCATGGCAGGCAGTAGAAACTCTTGGCCCCCTATCGCGTCAATCTCTTCCCGAACGACCTGCGCTACCTTTTCGTGGACACGCAGACCGAGGGGAAGCAAACTGTAATGGCCGGCGTGTAACTGACGTATAAACCCACCCCTCACCAAAAGCTTGTGACTCGCAGCCTCGGCGTCAGCCGGTGCGTCTCGAAGAGTAGGTATGAAGGCAGCAGACCAGCGCATAACTCCACGATAGGACACCATCAGCAATTCCCTGCGACGATTGCAAACGCTTTCTTCGTGTCCTTTTGTAGCGGAATGATTGAAAGACAGCTACCATAGTTATCCGTTGGTCACACCGAAGACTTCAGTGGTGACGAACAGCACTTTGAACTAAGACTGCTAATGCGTTATTTCCATTAGCACACGTACATTCAATGTGCGACGAGAACGGCCTGATGTGGCCTCACTGCCACATGCACCGGCAAGTCACGCAGCATTTCGCGTAGATAAGAAGAACGAAGTGGACACATCTAATTCCACAATCGAATCTGAGAAGTCGAGCCCGAACAACGGAGCTTCGGTGTCGCTATTGGCGACGATGTCTTGGGAGCAAATAGAGCAACGCGCTCGCCTGGAAGCTGATGGTGCGGCGTCTACAACAATGATCGCCGAACTGGAATCCGATCCCGTCCGTTGGCGAAATGTTCTTACGGACATGATCGAGGATGCCGAAGACACGCTCCAATCGATTCGGCGTATTAAGGGACCACAGCGAAACCAAATCATCACGGACTTCGAGAGCGAATTCAGGTCCTTAACCGACGCTTTCGAACGGGCGACTGGTGAGGTCTACAACACCGAAGAAGCCGATGAAGGCGTAAACCTCATTCCCGACGATGCTGTGAGCGAACCAATCGCACTTCAGCTTTCCTGGACTTCAGGGAAGGTGATCGCCTGGGCCTCTGGCGCGTTCAACGAACCAGAGTCCTCCGAAAATGTGCTCGCTCGCTTGGTCGACGCTGGAGCTCCCGAAAATGCTTGGGAGGACTATCGCAACATCGTTTTACCAACGGGCCTGACTGCGCCGGCGTTGAGCGCTCAAGTAGGGGACATTCTTGGCTGGCTCGCAGCCTTAGCTACCCAACCTTGGCTGGAAAAGGTCGAGGGCGCGCCGTCAAATGAAGAAGATCTCGGTTCCTCTGGTCTGCCTGACGCACTCACAGACGGCGTCGACTCCGACAACCAAGCCAACGTTAACCAACTTGGTGCTAGCACCAGGTGGCTTAGCCTCATCGCTGCGGCAGCAGTTGGCCTCGTCGCACAAGGGCGGACCGTACCCAAGTTGCAACGGATAAGAAAGCGCCGCAACAAACGCAACAAAAACAACAAGGGCGAATTCATCGTTCAATGGACCCCGGGCATCATAAGCAAACGTAGGCTCGAGGCATTCGCCAACTCGCTCCCAGGAGCCGTAACGGCAGCTGACCCGGGCCCAGACGCCCGCGCCGTTGTCCAGTCAGCTCTAACTGGAATGGTCAACGCTATCGTCGCCAACGCGGCCGGCCGACTTGAAGTGCCGGCGCCACCACCAGACCCGAAGACCAAGAGCGAAATAGCGGAAACTTTCCTCGCCAACTTAAGCGGCAGGCCCTTCACCGCAGCTGCCGACAACGGCTCAGATTTGGCTCGAAAACTCGAACAATGGGCGCGACCAGTTACAGCAGTCGCCAAATATGCATTGATTGTCCAGCTCGACGAACCCGACGACAGTGGGGCATGGCAACTGAAGGTCCTCTCACCAGGGCCCGAGAACTCGATGGACCCAGTCGAAGTTGCAATGGTTAGCGGCTCCAATACTCGGCGCACCGAAGTAAAAGGTCAATACACGCGACTTGAGCGCATGGTCCCTGCCTTAAAGCGACCTGGCGGTCGCCGACAAGGCGAGGTCCTTCTGGATCAGGACGAAGCGTGGGAGTTAATGTCCAGCACAGGTCCAGCATTGGAATCGGCAGGATTCGACGTCCGAGTACCCGCGTTGTCTCGACGCCGACAAGTAGCCCAGCTTCGACTCACCGCCGATGACGCCGACAGCATTGTCGGAGCACAGCAGCTAACTGCCGTCAGTTGGAGTGCTGTGTTTGGTGAAGTCGAACTCACCGCAGCTGAAATCCAACAGCTTGCAATGCAGAAAAAACCTCTAGTTCAATCCCGCGGCAGATGGGTTGCCCTAGAACAGGCAGATCTCGTTGAAGCAGCTGAAGCGCTCGCGGAACGAGCAGACACCACTGAACTAACTGGCGCGCAAATGCTCCGCCATGCCCTTGGCCTTGAAGGCAGCGGTATCAGCGGGGGAGTCACCTTAGGGGGTAACAGCTGGGCTAGTGATCTGCTGCATGCCGCCGCGGGCGTTAACTCCGATCCTGAAGTCCAACCCGACGGTTTCACTGGCGAGCTGCGCAGTTATCAAGCTGAGGCTGTTGGATGGCTGCAATTTCTCGACGAAGCGGGATTAGGGGGATGTCTCGCCCTCGACATGGGACTCGGTAAGACACCTACGATCTTGGCTCGCGTGGGAGCCGAACCTGGCTCACAACCAGCGTTAGTTGTTGCCCCGCCTGCCGTTGTTGGCAACTGGGCGGCAGAAGCAAAGCGCTTTACGCCAAACGTCAAAACGCTTGTCCATCACGGCCCGTCACGCGCTAGCGGCGCAGACCTAAAAAGTGCAATACGGTCCGCAGACCTGGTCATCACAACCTATGGCACAGCCGTTCGTGACATCGAGGACCTGTCATCGTTCCAATGGGATCGCGTTGTGTTGGATGAAGCACAGGTAATCAAAAATCATCGAAGTGCCACGGCGAAAGAACTTCGAAAGCTCCAAGCCCGCAGTCGCTTGGCGTTGACCGGGACGCCAATCGAAAACGGTCTCGGAGACCTGTGGGCAATCATGGACTTCTGTAACCCTGGCTTAGTGGGTGGACGGACCTCGTTCATCGATCAGCTCAACCAAATCGGGGATGCTCAGGGGGCTGCTGAATCGGCGCTCCATGCCCTAAACGGCGTCCTCGTATTCCGCAGAACGAAGGCAGAGCCGTTAATTGCCGCCGAGTTGCCGGATCGCATCGATGAACTCGCCCAATGCACAATGACTCCCGAACAAATTGGCTTGTATCAGGCAGTGCTAGACAAACTCGTTCGTGACACAGCTGAAAGCGAACAAAACACCAGCCAACAAAAAGGTCTGGTTCTCGCAGCAATTACAGCCCTCAAACAAATATGCAACCACCCACTCAACTACGAGAAGGATCCTGACAACTTGCAGCTCGAAGGTCGAAGCGGCAAGCTCACCCGGTTGGACGAGATTATTGACGCTGTTTTCGCGGCTGACGAGAGAATCCTGATTTTCACTCACTTCGCAACTTGGGGTGAACGTCTAGCTAAATACCTCACCGAACGGACCGGTGTCGACATCGAGTGTTACCACGGCGGCCTCGCCCGAGGGACACGTGACCGACTGGTTGACAGCTTCCAAAGCGGCGAAGGGGCCGGCGCTATGGTTCTTTCGTTAAAGGCTGGAGGGACAGGCCTCAACCTGACCGCTGCAAGTCATGTAGTGCTTTATGACCGATGGTGGAATCCGGCCGTTGAAGACCAGGCCCGTGACCGTGTCTGGCGGATCGGACAAACCAAGACAGTGATTTGCCATCGCCTTGTATGCCCCGGGACCGTTGATGAACGTGTAGAAGAAGTAGTTCAAGGCAAGAGGCGGATTGCCGATATGGTGCTTCCAAAATCAAGCTCTTTGGGCGACCTGGATGCAGAACAGTTGCGTTCCGCTCTCGGGCTAGACCAAGATGCCCTGCTCGCAGCAGACCCTGACGACATATTCGAAGATACGACCGTAGGGGCCAAATAGTGAGTAAACGACGTCGAAACTCAAGGATCCGTCGCCTCGGGGAGACCGGACCTAACTCGGAGACAGAAAAGGCCTCAAAGGAGTTCTGGCATGGTCCAGGCGAGTTACCCGAAGCTCCCACAAAGATACAGATAACTGAAGATGCAGCCGCCGTCATTCGTAGTCTCGGCGAGCCGCCGTTGCATGGTCAAGAGGAGGTCGCCGAACACTATTTCGATGCTGTCTACCAGCGGAGCGTCACTCTCGCATCTGCTCTTGCAGCTGCTGCGGAACTAGTGGGCGATGACGAAGACGACGCTGCCGTTTAGTCAGCGTCAGCTATCAGGATCAAAGCCAACAACTTTTCCGCGGTTGATGCTCACCCAATCACGAGCTTCGAGGTACGGCTTGAAGGTCTCGTAAATTGCTTGTTCATCAGTGGCTTGTTTCGGGCGTTGCATTTCGTACAAGTGCGGGAATTCCATCCACGCAGTAACCGCATCCCACAACCGGAGCGCCGCGTCCCCTGTCGGCGGGTCCAATAGGACTGGACCAAAAAATGCTTGCCCGTCGGGGAAAAAGAGGGTCGGAACGCCAAAGCCTCCGGTTCCCACCACGCGATCGTGCTCCGTTTTGATCTCATCGTGCGTCGATAGATCTTCTATCGACTGTTCGACGATTCCAGGATCAGCACCGATCTCTTCCAATAAGTGACGGGCTACATCAGGATTGTGTGGCCGATGCCCATCGACATGCAGGGCTTTCCCCGCAACGGCGTACCACTTGTCGAGCAGATCCATGTCTAGGCGTCGCAAAACGACTCCGATACGCATCATCGACCATCCGTAACTCCATTCGCGTTCCCAGGGATGCTTCTTACCCTCTCGAAGGTTGATTTCTTCGAGGCTGAAGAATTTCCAGTTCACCTTCAGGTCGAGCTGATCCCGGACATCTCGCATCCACAGGGAGGTCTGATAGGCCCAGGGGCACATCACGTCAAAGTGAAAATCGACTTCTGTCGGCGGCGAGTAACTATTCATGGCATTTGGTCTTCCTCGTTGGGAGCACTCCTCAGCGTATTCCGATCATCGCCATACGTGTTCGATTTTCATGCTGAAGCCGATATTTGGTGCGATGTTTAATTTGCCTGGCGCCCTAACTGGTGAAAAAAGGAGCCTTCAACAAGGCGCCAGCGGGGGAGTGGAGTTACTCAGCCTCGACCATGTCGCAACAATTTGCCAGGCGTTGACCCTGTGCACTCCCCAGATTTAAAGGTTGTTTCACCATTGACGATGATCCGGTCGTACCCAGCAGCGCGTTGCACCCGCCTCCACTCGCCACCTGGCAAGTCGTACTCCACATCACCAATCCAGTTCGGGAGGATCTCAAGTTCTTCCATGTCATAGACAAGCACATCGGCCGCGGCGCCCTCTCGCAAGGTACCCCGATCACGAAAGCCCGCTGCATGTGCCGGAAGATTCGACAACCGATAGTGGGCTTCTTCGAGGGTGACGACTCCTTCATCGCGTACTAGCCATGTCAGGAAATCTGTTGTGTAGGCACCACCCGTGAAGAATTTGGTGTGCGCACCCCCATCAGAGACACCTGGTATTGCGTACGGGGACTCGGTCATCATCTCCGCCATAAACTCGGCATTCGAACCCTTATCGGGACCTAAGAACTCGACGTTCAGATCCCCGCGCAGCGAAAGGTCAAGCATCACTTCAATGTGATGTTTCCCTTCCGTCTCAGCGATTTCACCGACGGACTTACCCACGTACTCTTGTAGATCGGCTTGACGGTTGACACCTTGAACCACCAAGCTGCGCGGGTTACCGCCCACCCCAGCCTGAATGACCTGTAAACGTTTGTCGGCCTCTTCGGCTTCCTCCATCAGGGCCTGGCGTAGCTCCGGATCCTGCATTTTTGCGATCTTCTCTTCTTTGGATCCGGTTGTTACCGCCCGCCATGCAGGTGAGGCGTCATAGAGATTCCAATGTTCCAAAGTGAAGGCAAAACCCGCCCGACCGGTGCCGCATTGAGCGTAAATCGGAAGGCCTTGTTCGCGGCATTTCTCGATCCAGCGCAGTGGCCTCCTGTGCACCTCGGGATCCTTTCGTGCTGGAGCCACGACGTTGTGCAGGATCGGCCGTTGAGCTACACCTGCTAGGTCTTCAAGAAACGCTATATCGGCTCGAATATCACCGGTACCTTGCGTTATTTGAATAAAGCCTTCGTCCCGGTCGGCCAAGACCTGCGCAAGGTTCAGAATATCCTCGTCGCACATAATGTCAGTAACCATTGGCGAGCCGTCGAAATCAGCTTGGACGCTGTCGGGACCGAGTCGCTGGATAGAGAACCCGCATAATCCGGCGTCCATACCTTCATGAAGGAGCCGCGCCATTTCCTTGCGTTCCACATCGGAGGCAGGGGTGCCGGCCTTGGCTTTCTCTAAGCCCATTACATAAGTCATCAGCGATGCTGTGGGCATGTACTGAATCACATTGACACCCTTTGGAATTCGGTCCAAGGAATCGAGGTACTCGGGAATAGTCTCCCAATCCCATTCCATGCCCTGTTTCATGGATTCGAAGGGGATTGCTTCCGTGCGCGTCATCGTCAACATCGATCGTTCCCGAAAATCTGCAGCTACAGGAGCGAAACCGAAACCACAGTTACCTAAAACTACCGACGTAACTCCGTGATACCCAGAGATCGTGCACCACGGATCCCACCGAATCTGGGCGTCGTAATGTGTGTGCAAATCGACAAAACCAGGAGCAACGATTTTCCCACTGGCATCAACTACTTCCTTAGCCACTCCGTCTGCGCGCCCGCCGATCTTCGATATCCGACCGTCCTTTATCCATAGATCGCCCTGATAGCGAGGTACTCGAGTCCCATCAACGATGGTCCCTCCAGCGATGTGAATGTCGTAGTCGGCCATACCTGCCCCCTTTGGCATAAGAACCGTCTATTAAGGAAATAGAAAGCCTCGTACGACAAGAGTAATCATCTGACAACATCTATGTGTGCAAACCAACTCACTTCACTCCGACCAAACCTTTGCATCGGCGGTGGGGGAGGTCTTAGAGTCGCTCGAAGAGGGAGACATCTTAAGCTATGGCGAAGTCGCCGAAGAAGCCGGCTACCCGCGAAGCGCCCGCGCTGTCGGCCGTTTTCTGCGGGAGAACTCGGGCTTTCCGTGGTGGCGGATAGTGACTGCCGATGGGCGTCTAGTGCCAGGCCACGAAGAGCGCCAAACAGAGTTACTGCGAAGCGAGGGCATCGAGGTGCATGACGGCTACATAACTGCGATGAAACGAAGGATTCGTTAAAACCACTCACGAACGCTCGATTTCAATAAGATCGAACTGTGGCCCGACCCAAAAAACACAAAGCAGCTCCAAAACCCAAAAAACCCAAAGTAGACACGCTGCCTGAGCACGTAAGACTCGCTATCGAAGCGAAACAGTCAAAAAGCGGACGGAAACAAGCTGGCGACCAAGGAGCCGACCGTAACACCGGCTATGGCGGTGGAACACCGAAGCGAACAGGTGGTCGGGACCGCTAAAACTTCACGTGTCTGGTCGCAACGGAGCCCGATACCCCCACTCGAAAGCCGATACGCAGCAACCGCACTGCATTTCAGCCCCCAGAGACGGGAGCTGCGAGCGATGACTCCGCTTCAGCGCCCAACTCCGCTCAGCCATTCATCAAGGATCTCGAACCGATAAGAACCTGTTCTCAATCCGGTGGATTAAGGGTGCCATCAAAATTGTCGGTGTGGCTACCGTCACACATCGGTTTCGTGTTGGACAGGCCACATCTACAAAGAGCAACCATATTGTCGCTCTCACGGACAATATTGCCCGCCTGGTCTTGCAGAACACACGGCCCCTGGACCAGCAGCGGCCCATCGTCACGAATATTTACTGTTACCTCAGCCATTTACCCCTCCAAGAGTCAACGTTCCCCCTGTATAGCCCCAAATGCAGCACCTTGACCTTATTTCGGGGCAGAAAGGGGACAGGTCTTCAATGGTCCGAGGCTTGGCCTGGCCACCACTACGTTACATAATGTAGGTTATGTGCGTTCCGGTGAGAGTGGACGGCGGCTCAACACCGGCCATAGGGGCCGGATCGGCGCGCATAAACCGTCGAAACGCCTTATTCATCAAAGCCTGTGATGCAATGGCATTCCCTGAACCGGCCACTCAATCGTAAAGACGTGTCCATAGTCTGATGAAGTCACGAACAGGGTGCGGAAGTCTTTCCCTCCGAAGCAGCAATTGGTTGGACCGGGTTCAGGTAGCTCAATGACCTCGATTGGTCGCCCGTCATCGCCCCCGAGCACGAAAATGTTGCTCGACCCATGGCCCGCAACAATGATTCGTCCTAATTCATCAAAGCAAAATCCATCGGGCACTGATCTCCGTCCGATCATCCCGTTGGGTTTGGATGCTCCCGAAAGTATTCCCGGTTCCTCAATTCGATAGCTGAGGAGCATGCCGGTTAATGATTCGCACACAACAAGGATCCGCCCGTCGGCCCGAACACCAAGACCATTAGGAAACCCGATGTCCGTTGCGACTCGAGAGGCGCCGCCATCAACATCCACATAGCACACCGACCCCCCGGTCCTTTCGCCGCCGACTAGCCCACTCCAAACAGGATCGGTGAAGTAGTAACCGCCGTGTTCATCGAAGCAGACGTCGTTTGGTGAGTTGAGCGCTATCTGATCGATTTCGATCAGGTCTTCAGTGATTTCTCCGGTGGAAGTGATCCGTTGCATGACCCCGGGACCATTTTCAGGGTCGCTCGCCTCAGCTGTCGAGGGTACGTCCGAGGGCCACCGTCCACCATTGTTGCAGACCACCAAATCGCCCTTAGCGTCGAACGCGGCTCCGTTAGGTCCGCCACCGGTATCTGCATAGGTGGAAACGGTTCCGTCTTCGGAAATCCTCGAGATGCGTTGCCCAGCGAGTTCGGTCACGTAGAGAGCTCCGTCGGGTCCGATGGCAGGACCCTCAGGAAACATCAATCCCTCAGCAAGTCGATCAATTTGGCTCACTAGTAATGACCTCCACAAGTCACGAGCGGCGATTCAAAGACGCTGAACGCTGGGCTCTGCTGGGCTACGCAACCGATAAGCCACCATCAACGACAAACTCCGATCCCGTGCAGTAGCTGCTCTCTTGCGAGGCTAGCCACAACACCAACTCAGCAACTTCCGTAGCCTCTGCGCTTCGGCCCATCGGAACGACGGACTCGACCTTGGGTTGTAGATTATCCGGGAACTGGTCGAGCATCGCTGTCTCAATCAAGCCTGGGTGAACGGAATTGACCCTGATGTTGTGGCGGGCCAGTTCATGTGCAGCAGATTTCGTCATTCCCCGTACCGCCCACTTGCTCACCGAGTAGGAGAACTGGAAACCGACACCTTGGAGCCCAGCTACCGACGAAATATTGACTATTGAACCACTCTGCTGTTTCTTCATTTCGTCGACCACAGCCTGCATGCCCAAGAAAACGCCAGTGCAATTGACCTCCATGATTCGTTCGAAATCCTCTCTGGATGTTCGGGTCAGGCGATCGAACAACAGGATCCCTGCGTTATTTACCAAAATATCTATAGATCTCCCCTGATCTACCAGCCCACTAACCACCGCTGACCAATTTTCCTCATCTGTGACATCAAGGTGATGGAAGGTCGCCGAATCGCCAAGCTCTGTGGCGAGGGCCCGGCCTTCACCGTCCAATACATCCGCCACCACGACGAATGCCCCCTCTTCGACGAAACGCCGAGCTTCAGCGGCTCCTTGCCCTCGCGCTCCACCAGTTATTATCGCTGTGCAGTCTTTTAGTCGCTCTCCCATATCTCCAGTATTGATCGAAAACGCAGACAACACCATCCAACGAACTGATGAGGCACTTTAAACAGCCGAAAACCAGCCTCCCGCTTCGGGTGGGGCTTCCGCTCACGGCCTTCGCTTGCCAGCTATGTTGTGACCGTGGCACAGAAGCGTTGGATAACCGAAATGGGTTTGGGTGTTGACGTTCACGGGTCTGATTACACCAAGGCCGCCAAACGCGCTGTTTCGGATGCCCTCCGCCACAGCAGTTTGAACTTCTTCGAAGTCACAGGCAAGTCACCAGACGACATGCACATTGAGGTCGTGCTCGGAGCTTCGCCGGCTGGCCTGATTGACGCAGCAGAGATAGCTAAGGAGATCCCCTACGGCACTGTCACCGTGACCGTCGTTCCGGGTGGACTTGACGTTGCTTCTCCCAATGGCAACGACCAACTAACAATGGTTAACGCAGCGATCCTGGTGAGCTTCGATGATTAGACACAAGCCTTTTTGCCTGGCCCGCAGACTTCGGAGCTACAAGGTCTAAACGTCTAACGCGTGACCGTAGTCCTTGCTGTGCTTAACAATGAAGTCTTTACGTGGTTCGACTGGCGCGCCCATCATCACCTCGAACGCTTTCTCAGCTTTCTTCGCGTCCGAAAGTGTTATCCGACGAAGCACCCGGGTTTCGGCGTCGAGTGTGGTTTCTAACAGTTCATCGTCATCCATCTCGCCAAGACCTTTGAAACGCGTGACCCGAAAACGCCTTCCTTTTTCCGTCAACTCGGAGGCTCGCTTCTCCAACTGGTCTTCTGAATAGACGAATTCTTTGTCCTGCCCAAGGACTAGTGCGTGGGTAGGTGGTTGAGCTGCGTAGACGTGGCCGTTTTCCAGCAAAGGTCTCATGTAATGATAAATGAGGGTTAAGACCAAGCATCTGATGTGGCTACCGTCGACATCCGCGTCAGCTAGAAGAATTAGACGCTCGTAACGCCGAGCGGACAGGTCGAACTCAGGTCCGGATCCCCCACCGACCGCAGTAAATAAGGCTGTGGCTTCAGCATTATCAAGAACTGATTTTTTGGTTCCTTTACCGGCATTGACGACTTTGCCGCGAAGGGGCAGAACTGCCTGCCAAGCGCTGTCGCGGGCTCTTTTTGCAGGTCCAGCCGCAGAATCCCCTTCGACTATAAGCAACTCACCATCGGGGTGTAGACGGCAATCAGACAACTTGTCCGGCAATCCGTTGTTACCTAGTTGCGCTGCTTTTCGCCGATTGTCTAGTGCTTGCTTTGTGCTGACCCGATTAACGATCGCGTCAGCTACCTTGTCAAGAATTGCCTTGACATGAACCTTCTTGGACCCTTTTGCGGAGCCGTCAAACCACTCTTTCAATCCGTCGCGAGCCACGGCGCCCACAATCTTTTGAGCTTCCGGAGTCCCTAACTCACGCTTAGTCTGGCCTCTGAACTGTGGTTCCGGGAACACGATCCGAACCACGGCAATTAGACCCTCCTGTGCGTCTTCTTTCTGGACTTTGGCATCATCTTTAAGTTTTCGAAGCTTTCGCAGGTCAGCTGAATTGAGGGCCTGATTCAGGACAGTGGTAAGTGAACGCTCGAATCCGGCTACGTGTGTGCCTCCATCTGGTGTGGGGATGGTGTTAACGAAACTAACGATTCGGCTTTCATAGTTCTGCACCCACCTAAGGGCGATATCAACATGGCACTCTCGCGTGACTTCGGTCAACTTCCCGTCGACTGGTACTTTCTCGAGAAATTCAGCTACCCCCTCCACTCGAACTAAACCGGTTACTGGTTGGCTGTCCCCTGACAAGAAATCCACGTAATCGGACAGACCGCCTTTAGATACGAACTCTTCGCTAGGGCGCTTGGAGCCTTTGCGTTTGTCTGAAAGCCGAATTTTCAGGCCAGGTACCAAAAAGCACACCTGACCGAGACGTTCTCGAACCTCGTCGTAATCAATTGATGCGTCTGGATCAAAGATGTCATTGTCGGGCCAAAACCGCACCCTTGTGCCGGTTCGACTCGAAGGCACTTTCCCCACCTTTTTGAGAGCATGCCCTGGGCTGAACCGGCCATTTTTTGCGCGTTGGCCAGCTACTTGGTGCTTGAATTCCAATCGGTGAGTCGAACTCTTACGATCAACTTCTATCTCCATGCGATCGGATAGAGCGTTAACTACGGATGCTCCAACTCCGTGAAGTCCACCTGACGCACCATAGGCTCCGTTGCCGAACTTCCCTCCGGCATGCAGCTCCGTAAACACCACCTCTAGGGCTGTTACATCTCCTTCTTTCTTCTCGATTGGGATGCCGCGTCCATCGTCAGCCACTTCGTATGAGCCGTCCGAGTGGAAGGTGACCTCAACCAGTTTGGCGTGGCCAGCTGCGGCCTCATCAACTCCATTATCGATGATTTCCCACAAGAGGTGTGTCAACCCACCGGAGCCGGTGCCGCCGATATACATGCCGGGCCGCTTTCGGACGGCCTCAAGGCCTTCAAGGACTTCTATCTGATCGGCGTCGTAAGTTCCTGCGCCTTTAGCTGGATTTCCTTTGGTAGCAGCGGCCATTACAGGAGGTACTCCCCTACAAGCAACACACGACTTTCTTGGCTTGCCGTAAGCCCATCTCGACGAGTGAGTTCTACCGAAAGCGGCATCGGTGTGCTCTCGGCCTTTTTCTCATCAAGAGGATCCACCACGACCGCCGCGAGGTGCTGACTTCGTCCGACCCAAGCGAACGCCGCCGTAGTCTCGAAATCGCGCCATTTAACAGTGCGGACGCCCCCGGTGGCTCTACCTTTGCTTGGGATTTCTGCAACATCCGTTGCCTTTATCGCTCCCTCGTCACTAACGATGACGACAGCAGATCCGAACTCAACAATTCCAGCCGCTATCAAGCTGGCACCAGGCTTCAACTTCATACCAACGACTCCCCCTGCGCCTGGTCCCTGTATAGAAATCCCGTTAGCTGGGGTTCGCAGTGCTTGCCCGTCCGAAGCGACCATAACCACTTCACAATCTTCGCTCGCAGCGAACGCTGCACTGACACGATCATCGCCCTTTAGGTTTATGGCGGAACTACCCGACCTCAGACGTTTCAGAACATCTGAGTCAATACGTTTCGCTACTCCCTTGCGAGTTACCAGCATTACCGGATCAGCTGCTTCGCCGAATAAACCAACGACTTTTTCGCCTCTGCCGAGGGAAAACATCTCAGTTACTGACGCCCCACGACTCCCTCGCACCATCTCTGGAACTTCGCGGGCTCGGACCGTTAGCACTCGGCCTTGATCCGTCACAGCCGAAACCCCTGCAAAGATACTTGTTTCAAGCCTTTTTGCGACCACATCGTGCCGACCTGGCTTGACGTTGAACTCTTCGTCAAGCGACCGTCGCCCCAGCAAACCAGATGTCGACAACGTCACCAATGTGGGTTGGTCCCCCATTTCTTCGATACTTTCTTCGGGATGTTCCTCGGCTTCGTCGTCAATAACCACGAGATCCACTGCCTTGGTTACCTTGCTCCTGCGAGCCACTGAGAAGTCCCTTACCAGCTCGCGCAATTCGTCACGAACTGTATTTCGTTGTTTCGTCTCAGACGACAGCAGTTTCTTTAGCTGAGCTATATCTGCTTGGACATCTGCGAGTTCTTCGCGCAGCCTGTCGACCTCAAGTGCCGTCAGACGACGGAGCTGCATATCCAGAATGTGGGTTGCCTGCACATCAGTCAACTTCAATTCTTTAATTAACTGTGATTTGGCTTTAGCCGCGTCTTTGGAATTTCGGATGATTGCGATGACCTTCTCAATATTGTCGAGCGCTAGCAACAGGCCGAGGAGAATATGCTCGCGCTCTTCAGCACGCGTTAATCGATATGTAGCGCGCCGGACTATTACATCCAACCGGTGATCGATGTAATGCTGACACAGGTCACGAAGCCCAAGTGTTGTTGGCACACCGTCAACAAGCGCCACGTTATTGATTCCGAAGCTCTCCTCTAATGGCGTAAGCCTATAGAGCTTCTCTAATAGCGAATGTGGGCCAACACCGGATTTGCATTCGATAACGAGCCTTAGACCGTGATGTCGATCGGAAAGATCTACGACTGCGGCTATTCCTTCGAGCTTTCCGGCACCAATCAGTTCCCGAATTTTTGCCTGGACACGCTCCGGGCCCACGGCATAAGGCAACTCAGTAACAATGATCCCCTGTCGTCGAGCAGTAATATTTTCGATTTCTGCTCTTGCCCGAATCCGTATCGTGCCACGGCCCGATTCATAAGCATCTCGTAGGGAATCGTCATCGACGATCACGCCTCCGGTAGGGAAATCAGGCCCTTCAACATGCTTCATTAGTTCGTCGACAGTCGGCTTCGGCCGTCTTTTCGTCAGTACGTGTTCAATAGCTGCTGCTACCTCCGCAAGGTTGTGCGGTGGCATATTTGTGGCCATGCCCACAGCAATTCCCGAAGCCCCATTCACCAACAAATTCGGAAGCGCTCCGGGAAGACAAATCGGTTCATCTCGCTCGCCATCGAAGTTTGCGACGAAATCAACAGTCTCCTCGTCCAAGTCTTGAACCATGGTCATAGCAGCGGGCGTTAATCGAGCCTCGGTGTATCGATAAGCAGCCGGTGGATCGTCCAGGCTGCCAAAGTTACCTTTGGGGTCGACGAACGGAACAGCCATCGAAAATGGCTGACCCATGCGCACCATGGCTTCATAGATGGCACTGTCGCCGTGAGGGTGGTATTTACCCATCACCTCACCCACCACTCCAGCAGATTTACGAAACGGAGTACCCGGCCGCAGGCCAAGGTCAGCCATCACGTAAAGAATTCGTCGCTGAACGGGCTTGAGCCCATCTCGGACGTCAGGGATCGCTCGACTGGTCGTCACCGATAACGCATAGGGCATAAATGAGTCGCGCATTTCGTCATCGACCGGAACATCTACGATTTCACGTGCTATTCGTTCGGGCGCTTTCGCTTTTGCCATGACTTTCCTGCTGATTTCGTCTGCTCAGCCGAGGGTAGGACGCTCCGGCCCGTATGTGAGGTCATTCACTGACAAAAAGCTGTTATGCCTTAATTTGCGTCACCGCCGTGGCATTTCGGTAACGTTTAACTTTGTACCTAGGGACAAGCGAGGGGGCCACTTCTCCCCTGCCGCCTCCCGCCCGACTAGCCGGAAAGCCCGGAGCAACGATGAGCCGACGTATCGAGGTCGAACTGACGAGTCAGCGCGACGACGGAACCTGGACCTGGCGAGCCGCCGGCGCCAAACAACCTAAAGGCAGCCTGGACGGGACGCTTCTTTACGACGGAGCCTCCGTCGGTGACGTGTGTCGAGCCGACGCCGATTTTGAGATCGATGGGATCTTCGTTACTTCGGTGTTACCCCCCAAGGGACGAAGTGGTCGACCTGACGATGAACGTATCGAACTCATTGGTGGCGAAAAAGAGGTCGCTGGTGTTACTACTCAACTTGCACGCAAGGGGCGATCAGACCGACGTAAGGGTGGCGGCAAACGCAACAACAAAGGTTCGAAACGAGATAACGCCGATAACCGCTCGAAATCAAAAAACAGAAGCAACAAAGAAGGCGAACGACGCCAACATAAACCAAAGGCAGATACTCCCCCGAAGCCCAAGGCGAAGAAACTCAAACCTGGTCGCGTGCACCGGAAGGCCTTCATTGAAACCCTTCCAGAAGAACAGCGCGTCATCGCTGATCAGGTATCTCGCGGCGGCATCGCTGCGGTCCGCAAGGAGATAGAGGCGCAGAATCAGCGCGCAACACAAGAAGGTGGGGAAGAGGTTAGGGCGGACGCATTGATCACCCTCGCCGAGGCGTTGCTTCCGCAACTCAAAATTGCCGAGTGGAGAGATCGCGCTGACGCTGCCCTGAAGACTATTGAAGACGTGGACATTCGGGATCTACGCACGGTTCTCGTAGCCGCTGAGGACTCTGCCCGCGACGACGAGAGTCGTGAATTGACAGAAAAAATTCGGTCTGGTCTGAATCAACGCGTTGAAAAGGCCCAGATCGAATGGCAGGACGAAATTCGTTCGGCTCTCAAAGAAGAGCGTGTCGTTCGCGCTCTGAGGCTTAGCTCCCGCCCACCAAAGGCGGGTAGCCCACTGCCACCCGACATCGCGGAGACACTCACCGTGCAGGCCAACGAAGCTTTAGGCGGAGATGTCAGCCAGCAACGATTAGGAATCGTCCTGGAAGCTATCGCCTTTTCTCCTGTGCGACCGTATGTCGCGTTGGCGCAAATTCCGGCAGAACCTGGCAAAGAATTGATGGGCGTGATCACCAAAATTTCTGACCGAATACCGGAAATCGCCAAACAGTTCGGAATCGAACCAGCCAAGCGAAGCCGTGGTAAGAGAAGGAACAACAAGGGCCGGCCGAAAGCTCCAAAGAAGGCGACTGAAACGTCTGAGGGAAGCGCCGACGCAGATACATCTTCGATCGATGCCGTCACTGATTCTGAAGTGGAGAGCTCCACCACCGAATCTGATATTGAAAGCGAACAGAACTTCACTGAATCAGAACCCGACGCCACTGAGGACCTCGTGTTAGAAAGCGCTAGCGATGAAGCCTCAGATCAAACAGTGGACGAACCCGCCACAAAAGATGATGCCCCTGAAGAACCTCCCAGATGAAAGGGACCTGATTAATGGTCGTCACTTACGAGAAACACGGAAACGTCGGTCTATTCACCTTAAATAGACCTGAAGCAAGGAACGCCGTGAGCCACGAAGTTTCTTCCGAACTTGAAGCTCACTTGGATAACTTCGAGTCGGATGACGATGCTTGGGTAGGAATTCTCGCGGCCAACGGTCCTGTCTTTAGCGCCGGCGCTGACCTCAAATCAGTTAGTAGCGGAAAGAGGATCGAAACCGAGAAAGGAGGCTTCGCAGGTCTCGTCCGTTACCCGAGAACTAAGCCGCTAATCGCAGCTGTCGATGGTCCCGCCTTAGCTGGGGGTTTGGAAATTGTGCTCTCTTGCGATCTTGTAATCGCCTCATCTTCTGCAACGTTTGGTATTCCGGAAGTCAAACGCAGTCTGATAGCTGGAGCGGGAGGCCTCTTCCGACTTCCTGCGTCGATCGCCCGCAACGTAGCGATGGAGTTGGCTTTAACCGGTGACACCATTTCGGCGGAGCGCGCTTTTCAGCTTGGGCTTGTGAATGAACTTTGCGAACCTGGTGCAGTAGTTGCGACAGCCACTGACTTAGCGCAAAGGATCGCCGTGAATGCCCCAATTGCGGTTCGCGAAAGTCGCAAAGTGGTGTTGGAGACCCAGGGAAAGTCCGATGAAGATGGCTGGGGAATCACCAAAGAACATTTTCGCGTAGTCGTGAAGACGGAGGATTTCAATGAGGGGCCCCTCGCCTTCGTAGAGAAACGTGATCCCGTGTGGAAGGGCCGTTAGAGGTCCATCAGCTCATAATGTCGCAGAAAACCCCTCAAGCCCGAAGTGATCTTGAGGTGCTCAAAGTCGGCTTTCTCGGCGAAGATCAGATCTGACGCGTCATCGCCAGGCTTTGCGACCTCGGGATCGGCGACATCGATCATGAAGTCAGCAATCAAATAACGTTGCTCTCCACTTTCCCTCTCGACCCAACCAATTAAGTCACCACAAGTAGCTTCAAGCGCTGTCTCTTCAATTACTTCGCGCTCGACGGCGTCTTGCCAACTTTCTCCATGTTCAACGTGGCCTCCGGGTATCGACCAAAACCCGACGGCGGGCGGTTTGGCTCGTTGAATCAAGAGCAGCTTGCCTTCCCAGACGAAGACGGCTCCCACACAACACAAAGGTGAACGTCGGATGCTCACATCACTCAGTATTTAAAGGGTGGTGAACCGTCAGAAGGCGAGCTTTAAATCCAAACGTCTCGAAGAAATTTTTGGTCGCCCGGTTACCAGGAAGCGCCAGCGAATCGATTCCGATGCAACCTCGCTCTTTACACCACCCAATGATTTCGTTGATAAGCGCTTCTCCAACCCCGACTTCGCGGGCGGCGGGCTCCACCCAGAGGTCGGAGACAATTCCGAGTATCTCTCCCGTTCGAAGGACTTCGGCTCTCGCCACTGCGTATCCGACTGCGGCCTCATCGATCAGACCTACCCACAGGTCCTGATCGGGGTCGTTGAGGGCTGCTTCTAGGCTGGCCCTGTAAGGCTGACTTCGTGTTTCGCGCCTACCCCAGATAGTTCCACCTCTGTTATCGATTTGCTCCTCTACAGCCTGTGCCGCGAACTCTTCCAAGGCCTCTAAATCTTCTACCGTCGCGAGACGAACCCCCTCCATCATCTAGTGGACCGCCGCGCGTCAAGTGCTCTCTCGGCTTGCAATCGCCCATCTTCGCCCGCTGTGAGGTCGATATAGCTAAACATCTCAGCCACTGCTAAATGGCCGGCCTTTGTAGCTATCTGTTGGTACATCGCTTGTGCAATTCGTCGGTAATTCGGATGGCCTTGCGGCTGGCTACGGAGTTCGATCATATGCAAGGCCTCACGGGCATTGAACTGCATGACGTACCGCACTCGAAAAGCCATCGCTACTGCATACGAGGCTTGCTCGGGAAAATCTTGGAGGAGTAGTTGATACAGAGCGGCGGATCTTTCCATCACCCCGTCGTATCGATCGCCGAGGCCAGCACTGGACACAGCCTCAGGTACCTCATAGCCATGTTCCGGTGTAAGTGACTGCCATTCGATAGTAAGAAGTCGGTGCCGTTGTAAATCCCTAAAACCGCCGTAATCACCGAGAATGTCGAACCGATAGTCAAGGCGTTCAAGTGCCCGTCCGGGCCGGTGTCGCCGGTTAGCTCTATCACCGACGTAACGCCGGATAAGGTCCATACGCTCGTCATTAGTGAGACCGTCGACGACATCAACTAATTGCGTTTCAGGCAGGTGGCTGTAGGGATACAGCATCGCCGCGAGCATCTTACGCTCACCGTCAGGGTCCCAGTCGATGAGTTCAACTTCTTCAACCTGCCTCGGAGCCGCATCAGCGAGAAGCGACTTAGAGAAGGCCTTCATCGCGGTCTGGTTTGTCTCGAGATAATTGGACCAAGCGATGCCTCGGTCCTCTACGTCCACGCGTCGCAGGAAGGAGGGAATGACTTTCCGCAGTTCGGTAAGCATCAGATCGGCGTAGGAACGTGCTTCTGGGAGCGAATGAGCTCGCATGCGCAAAAGGAGGGCCTCATAAGCTTGCCCTGTGCCATATATACCTACATTTGAAAGACTGGCGGCGGGCAGCAGGCCTCTAACAGCGTCGAAGGCCTTAGCTCGAATGGTTTGACGATATGCCAGGTCCCCGATGTCACTTCCTTGGGCATGCTGTGATTTATAGAATTCCTGAAGCAGCGGTACCAGTTCAGCGTACGTATCGAAAATCCGGTCCATCTCTCCGACATAGCGAGTGCCTAGAGGTGAAGCCAAGACGTCAGGGTCACGGTGATAACGGTATCTGCCATCGATCCTGGTGTCGTAACTCAGATAGCGCGTCGATTGCTCTAGGTAAGACATGAGTCTTCCCCATTCGAGAACCTTGGTTAGGAGGTTCGATGCTTGCTCACACGCGAGATGCACTCCTCCTAGCTGAGCCACCGAGTCGTCGCCGTACTCGACGAACACGCGTTGGTACAGTTCCTCTGCCTTGGCTAGGCCAACAGTTGCATCTATCGAATGGTCACCTGAAACATCAAGGTCTTCGACGAATTCATCCAAGAACAAACGACGCAGGCTCTTATGGGTCCTGCTGTAGCGGGCGAACAAGGCACCCTTCACCACTTCAGGCAAATTGACGAGCGCGAACACCGGTTGATCGAGGTTCGTGAAGTAGCGCCGAAGAATATCCTCTTCGGTATCGGTGAATTGTTCTATCGCGTAGTTGTTCAAAGTGAAATTCGGGTTAGCGGACTCTGTGAGAGCTGAATCGTCAGCCAGACTTGATCGTAGGGCGATCCGCCGGCACAGTCGCGCACCCTCCGCCTCGAGTCCTTCAGTAAATGACCGTTAGAGCGTCCGGTCGAATTTTAAGTGAGACAGAATCATGTCGCCCCTCATCAACTCCATCCAATATGGCGCGAGTGGGCCGAGAAAATTCTTGGCAAAATTCTTTTATTCGCCCTGATCTAATGGCTGAGTTGGGAAGATGGTCGCCTGTAATAAGTCGTTCTCGCAGCAGGAAACGTTGCCGAATTGGCAAATCGCCAGCTAAAAAGTCTAGCGATCCGTCGTTGGGGTGGGCCCGTGGCGCGACTCGCCAACGACCGCGCCATTCTGAATTCATTACTGCGGTCACCGGGCCTCGCCACCAGCTATTTAGAAAGAAAATGTGAGCGACTGCGATGTAGCTCTGCTCCCCTAGGCAGACATCCATTATGTCAATCGATACCTGGCGAGCTTCTTTGCTTTGCAGACGACGGCGTCCTCCTGCAGGTGCGCCTAGTGCCCGCCAGAGGTCACCGCCAGTAAGGCCAACTACTGGGATCGGGCCTTGATCCCTGCAATTTGCTTCAGCAATGGCCCTCAGCTCCATATTGTTCGCGGCAAATTGATCAGCGCCACCGGGTTGCGCTGGGAGTCCCCAATCCTGGCCACGCTTAATAGTCATCCAAGCGCCAATCATCTTCATCTGTATCTTGAATCCGGGCTGCCGCTGAAACCAACCCCCTGTCAAGGAGGCGCCCAGCCTCAACTGCATTATTTTTTAAGCGCTGTGAACGCGTCGTTTCTGCAAGTTGGCCAACTAGGTCAATGACTTGGCGGATATTCCGCACAAAGTCACCTGCTGGGGTGTCATCATCCAGCACTTCGCTCAACTCATGACCTGATGCCCAACCGTGCACTTGACCGAAAATCGTTGGGTCGGGCACCCTACTTTCAGGGAGGCCTCGTTTGCTTTCTTCGTGCCGAATTTTGCCGCTATACCTAAGGATCTGTTCTGCCTTCTGTTTGGAGGTCTGGTTAGGAAACCATGGAGCCGGAGGCTCAAGCCGACTTCTGTGTTCATAGGTCAACACCGAGATCAGACCTGCTAATTCCGCTGGGGAGACGTCGTCGAAGACGGCCCCATCTACGCAGAGTGCTACGAGAAGGTCCATTTCGTGAAAGATCCCCTGCAGTATTTCGCCGCGTGGACTGAGTTGCCAAGATGCCGCACATTCGAAGATCTCCATGATCTCTTCGATCGCCACTAATGAGCGCCCTAACCCGCCTTCAGCAACCGCCATCTGTTCTCGAAGGGTGGAGATACGGCCTTCAGCTGCTTCAACTCGTCGGTGAGCTTTCATGCGCTCGGCGCGGAGGTCTCTATCGGGATGACGTACTTCTATTAAAATTCCTAATTCGGTCAGTTGCTGTTTCAGCATTTTGGCCGCTGTGCGTTGGTATTCGCGTCGGTTCGGTGCATAGGGCTTTGGGAGCTCTAGATTCGACAGGACCTCGGGTCCGGCATCAAAGTCATTGGCAGTTAACATCATTACCTTGCCCCTAGGGGTAACAACTCGAACACGGCGCTCTCCTCCCCGCCTACTCGTAGTGCCCAACACCAAGAGATACTGAGTCTCGCTGCCGTGTATCCGTGCTATCACTGCGCCTGGTCGAAGTTGTTGTAAGGACGTCAAGACATCGGAACTGGATTTGACGCTGTCTCCTGCAGGTTTATTGTCGACGACCCCTAGCCGTTGGAGTTCTACTTGAGCGGTCTTTAGTGACGCCTGGCCCTTTTCTAAGTCCTTTGCCAATCGAACTACGTGGCCGTTGGCGCGGTATTGGGCAAATGATTTGTCTAAGAGATTCAGAGCTTCGTCGCGCTGGGCTCGCGCCATGAGATTGGCGGCCATGTTGTAGGTCGGTCGGAATGCCGATTCCAAAACAAATTCGTTGCTTTTGGCTAGTTGGGTTAGCTGGCTAAAGGATTCGTAGGGGCTCCACAGCGAGTATGCATGGCCTGTCGAATCGATACCTCGACGGCCAGCTCGTCCTGTTAGCTGCGTGTATTCCCCCGGTGTGAGAACCACGTGGCCCTCTCCCCTGAAGCGGCTCAACTGCTCAACCACGACCGACCTTGCAGGTAAGTTGACGCCCATTGCAAGAGTTTCAGTTGCGAAGACGACTTTCAACAGTCCGGCCGTAAAGCAGTCTTCAACTGCTTCTTTAAAAGGTGTGACCATTCCAGCGTGGTGTGAAGCTATTCCGGACTTCAAACCGTCTAACCATTTCTCATAATTTAGGAGCGCCAGATCTGCTTGTGAGATTTCATCTATATGTTGCTCAACAATTTGCTCCACCCGAGCCTTCTCACGGCCGTCGAGAAAATGAACGTTATGGTCAAGACAACTTTGAACTGCGTCGTCGCAGCCCTGCCTGGAAAAGACGAAGAAAATGGCTGGTAATCGGTCTGACTCGTCGAGATGGGTGATGACCTCGTTTCTGCGAGGGCGACCAACGGCCCCTCCGCGTCTTTGAGGACCTCGACTTCTCTGTTCGGTCATCTTGCCGAGGTATCGCTCAACTTCAAAATTTACTTCACCGTTTCTGAGCGTTCTAAATTCCTGGACCCGTCGGTGTCGTTTGTCGAAGACCAGAAAATGATCATGGAGCTGGACCGGCCGGGTCGTCTCAATGATCGCTTCGCATTCGCTATGAACTTCCCCAATCCATGCAGCCACTTCTTGGGCATTGCTTACTGTCGCCGAAAGGCAGATCAAACGCGCTGACTGTGGGACCTGCATGATGACTTCTTCCCAAACAGGCCCTCTATAGGGGTCTTGGAGAAAATGCACCTCATCTAGGACAACCAATCCGAGGCTTTCTAGAGCTGGACTACCTGTGTAGATCATGTTTCGAAGCACTTCGGTAGTCATGACGACCACCTGAGCGTTAGGGCGTATCGCGTTGTCACCCGTAAGTAGGCCTACTTTTTCTTTACCTAGCCAATTACAAAGATCCTTAAACTTTTGATTTGAAAGCGCTTTGATTGGAGTTGTGTAAACGACTGTCCTGCCTGCTGCCAGGATCTTTTCAATGGCATATTCAGCCACCAACGTCTTACCCGACGACGTGGGGGCTGCGACCAGCACGGAAGACCCGCTATCAATCGCAGCGAAACTCCGAATCTGAAAATCGTCCGCTGTTACTCCGCGCTCCCGCAGCAAATTTGACTCTTTTGCAATCGGATCATTGATCATGTTTTTGCGACGCCTTCTCTGCGGCGCCGCGAGCGCTCAAGTAACAGCCCAACAAGAATCGAAAGTTCAAAAAACAGATACATCGGTATGGAAAGAGCAGCCAATGACACCGGGTCGCCTGAGGGGGTGATGATGGCCGCTACCACGACAATTCCAACGATTGCGTATCGCCTTGAGCTACTGAGCTGTCTAGGGGTAACCACTCTCGCCAGCTGCAGAAAAACCAACACAATCGGGAACTCAAATCCAACGCCGAAAGCAATCATCATGTAGGTCATCAAACCGAGATACGCACCAGGAGAGAACAACGGGTCTACTGTGTCTCCACCGAACGAGATAAGAAACTCGAGGGCGCGTTCGAACGTTGCGTAGGCAACAACAGCGCCGCAAACAAAAAGCAGAACACCACTTAACACGAATGGAACGGCATATCGCTTTTCGCGTCTGTCGAGGGCCGGTGTGATGAACCGCCACAAATTCCATAGCAGAACCGGCATAGCGATAAGAAGCCCTACGTACACAGAGACACGTATCCGCGTTTTAAAGCCGTCTAATGGTTCCGTAATAACCAAGGTGCACACCCGGTCAATTCCCTGGCCCTCAAGCACTCGACAATACGGTGGGAGAAAAATATTTTCGAGCAACCAGTTGTAACAGACCAACCCAACCAGGGAGGCCAATGCGACAGCTACCATGCAACCGATCAGCCGCATGCGAAGTTCCGCTACATGATCCCAAAACGTAGCTGGGGAAGATGTTGGTCTCTTCCAAAACCTCATTGCGGATCTCTAGGGTCTGCGTCCTGCGATGAACGGTCGTCTGTTTCTTTGGCTTGGCGCAGAAGTTCTTGGTCGTGTGATTCCTCGACTGCCTGATCAACTACCGACGTGAACTCGGCCCGGAGCTGCGAGCTATGACGCCGCAACTCACCGAAGCCCTTTGCAATCTTGCGTGCTGTGTCAGGGAGCTGTTTGGGGCCCAGAGCAATCAACGCCACTAGGCAAATAATCAGTATCTCGTTGGGCGTGAGATTCACAACAATGAGGCTAGGTCCTATGGCGCCTTGGGAGACGTCGTTCAGACCGAGTAAAGATACGACTCGCCACAAGATGCCTGATGCGTAAACTCGTTAGCCGCGCCAAATGAACTTCGGCGCGTTCAACTTCTCTCGCTATCCCACCTAGAGCAACCGACGCCCTATCTATTCCTCTGAGGGTTGTCCGTACCTCGGCCTTCACGGTCGACGTCATGAGCCAGAGAAACAAAAAAGCTGTACAGAAGGCGAGTGCAGCTAGGACGGCGAAGATGACCACATCGCCACGTTAGGGCCAATCTTGCACGTCTCGGTAGTAATGAAGAATGATGTTTTCGTGCAACAACGTCTTCCGTCGCTTCGTGACCCCGCTATTCAATTTGCTCATCGGGGAGCGCGGGCCAATGCGCCAGAAAATACTTTGGAAGCATTCGGGTTAGCGCTTCGACTCGGTGCGACCGGGCTGGAAACAGACGTCTGGCTCACCAACGACGGAGTGCCCGTATTAGATCATGATGGCGTTATTCGCACCGGCATGCGGAGAAAGCCGATATCGAAAATTCTTCGCGTTGATCTGCCTAGCCATATCCCCTCACTAGAGGAGTTGTATAAAACCTGTGGTGCGAATTTTGAATTATCGATCGACCTGAAGGATGAAAACGCGTTCACTGGGGTGGTCGGTCTCGCCCGTGAGTATCAGGCCGAAGCACGGCTGTGGTTGTGTCATCCATCGTGGGAGCTGCTAGCTGGCTCTAGGCCAGAGACCTGTGCCCGATTGGTCAACTCAACACGTCTCAAAGAGATGAGAGACGGGCCGGAACGCCGGGCTGCGGAGTTGGCAGCTGCTGGAATTGACGCCGTAAATCTTCATCACAGTGATTGGAGCGGGGGGTTAACGACGCTGTTCCATCGTTTCAACCGTTACTGCATTGCTTGGGATGCGCAACATGTACGCGTCATCCGAGATCTTGTGAGAATGGGCATCGACGGAGTCCACAGCGACCATGTAGACCGGCTCCAAACAGGCTTCGACCAAGCCCAGTGATGTCGACCGTTGATCTATGGGCGACCGAGTGATTTGAACGGCCACAGACGAATAAAGACCTCCCCGACTAACAAATCTTCGCTGATCGGGCCAAACCAACGACTGTCACGGCTATTAGACCGGTTGTCCCCCATCACGAACACGTGCCCTTGAGGGACTTCAAGCTCTGCAAAATCGTGCGTCCAGACCCCAGGAGCCAAGTATGGCTCTTCGAGGGGCGAACCGTTAATGAGGAGTACACTATTTTCGGCTGACACTCGTTCCCCTGGAAGTCCGACAACTCGCTTAACGAAATCCTTAAGCTCAGTCTCTTCTAAAGCTGGTGGTCGATTGAAGACCACTAAGTCGCCCCTATCAACATCCCCCAAAGTGAAGGCCAGCTTGTAGACCATCAGCCGATCTCCGACCTCGAGAGTCGGAGTCATCGATTCTGAGGGTATGAAGTAGGTCTGAATGAGGGTCGCGCGAATCCCAAAAGCGACGATCAAGGCCACCAGAATCACGCCAGCCCATTCGCGAATCGGTTTCCAATTCTTCATGGATGGCTTACTTCTGAAGAAAGCAACCGAAGAGCGCCTGCCCATCACTCTGCCTCCAATAGCCATGAGGCTGCGGCGCCTAGGTAGGAACATGCAAGGTCGTCTTGGTACAAGGGTTCGCCCATACTCGTGATCGCAACTTCACTCATGTTCAGGGCCTCTGCTACGTCAAGTGGTTCCGTAAAGTGAGCGCAGTGTCCAAGTTCTGTAACCCAAGCGGCATCTTCTCCATACGGAATCGGAACGTCTATTTCGACAGGAATAGCCTTCAAGAGTGATCTCATGTGGTGGCTTACACCCCTATGGCGTTGTCTTTCATCTACCTCGGAGGCTCTGACACAAAGTGCAACCTCAGCTCCGAGCGCGTGGAGAACCGAAGCATGTCCAGCTAGCTCCATAGCGGAAAAGCCCAGTTCAGAGGCGGTGCCTACGTGGCCCGGGCCTGCTCCAAGAAGAATCTGGTTGTTCCCACTATCCATTAGAGCGCCGACACCAGAAGCCACGTTGACTGCTTCGATTTGGCCGCCAAACGCTTGTCCAACTGTGGCAGTTGTCGCAACAAGCCCAGCTGAGGTCAACTCGGCGACAAGGTCGCTGAGCGCAAGGGGCAGAGCAGCTTGGTCGGTCATCAAATACCCAAGATGTGCCGAGGACATCGCTACCGCTACGGCTCCAATATGGCTGTGCAAAACGCAAAGCAGAACTCGGGCCCCTCCGAGATCAGAACGTTCTGACACCTGCGGATCGACTTCCGTCTGCTCGGATAGGTATCGCGCCTTTAGCACTCTCCCTTGATGCTCTCTGGAGGTACCGTCACTCCCGTCGATCCAGTGGACGACGTGCCAGCCGCCAGTCCCTAAGCCAAGGTCTACGGCTGTCGTGTTGACAATTACAAGGTCTCCCTCGCTCGCAGATCCGACCAGTTCAGTTAGTGCGTATGCTCTTGCCCCGTCATCCAAAAGAAGACGCTGCAGTCCGCTTCTTTCGGAAACTATTTGTGCAACTCGACCAGCATCAAATCTTGGCATTATTGACTCTTACAGCGACGCTATGAGCGCATCGACTCGTTCGTCCTCGGCTAAGAACGGGTCCTTGCACAGCACCGTTCTTTGCGCTTGATCGTTTAACTTCAGATGGACCCAGTCCACCGTGTAATCGCGCTTCTTCTCTTTAGCTTGCCGCACAAAGTCACCACGAAGCTTGGCCCGGGTGGTTTGCGGCGGATGTTCGATAGCTGTTTCAACATCACTATCGTCGAGAATGCGCTCCACTAATCCTTTGCGTTGCATGAGGTAGAACAAACCTCGATTTTGATTGACGTCGTGATATTGGAGGTCCAACAAAGCTGTGCGGGAGTCACCCAGATCGAGATCGTGTTTATTTTTGTAACGTTCAATCAGGTGGTACTTGATTACCCAATCAACCTCTCGGTCTAGAGTCAGCGGGTCTTGTTCGATCCCGTCCATGCAGTGCTCCCACATTGCCAACGCTTGTTTCTCTTCGGGGTTGAGGTCGTTATGGTCAGCGAAACGCTGAGCGCGCTCTAAGTACTCCGATTGAATTTCGAATGCGCTGGCTTCTCTGCCGCTTGCTAGGCGGACTCGCCGGCGACAAGTGATGTCGTGACTTATCTCTCGAATAGCTCGAATGGGGTTTTCAAGGGTCAAGTCCCGAAGTACGACACTCGGGTCTTCCATCATTCTGAGCAAGAGGGCCGTTGCTCCAACCTTTAGAAACGATGTGTATTCACTCATGTTGGAATCACCAACGATTACGTGAAGGCGTCTGAACCTCTCAGCGTCTGCGTGAGGCTCGTCTCGCGTGTTGATAATCGGGCGGCTTCGCGTTGTGGCGCTTGAGACTCCTTCCCAGATATGTTCGGCTCGCTGGGCAATGCTGTACATAGCACCGCGTGCGCTTTGCAGAACTTTGCCGGCTCCGGTATAGATCTGTCTCGTCACCAGGAACGGGATCAATACCTCTGCATAATTCGAAAAATCATCCCTGCGGCTCGTTAGATAATTCTCGTGGCAGCCGTAGCTGTTCCCAGCACTATCTGTGTTGTTTTTGAATAAATAGATAGTGCTTCCTGTAATTCCTTCTTCCGCCAGCCGCTCTTCTGCATTGTCAACCAGTCGCTCTAAGATGCGCTCACCTGCTCGATCGTGGCAAATAACCTCATAAACGGAGTCGCATTCCGGCGTGGCGTATTCCGGATGAGAACCCACATCAAGATAAAGACGGGCACCATTTGCTAGGAAAACGTTGCTTGAGCGGCCCCAGGACACCACCCGCCGGAATAGATACCGTGCTACTTCGTCAGGACTAAGTCTTCGTTGGCCGCGAATAGTGCAGGTCACACCGTATTCATTCTCTAGGCCCATGATCCTTCGCTGCACGAGCACACCGTATCGTTACTTCCTCGGCTCCAGGCGAACTGGTGTCCGAAGAGCCGAGATAGGTTTGGCCTATTCAGACCGCCAGAAGGCCTTCTGTCTCCGCGTCGTCGAGCCTTCTAAAGCAACGCCGACCATTGCCCGCAGCCAGCACAGCAACCTCTAGCTCCTCAGCTGAGATTGAACGATCCGGTCCTGCTAACGCTTGGACGGCAAGCCTCACTGCTGCGTCGCGGTCCAGCTCTTGAGACCAGCCATCGCTAAGTCGGTCGAGCACTGCTTCTGAGTCTCCGCCGATACAACACCAATGTTGCTCGTCGGCAACGGTACCGTCATATTGAATGCGGTAGAGCTCAGGCGTTCCATCGGAGTCAATCTCAGCCACAACGATTTCCACTTCCATGGGCTTCATCTCATGGGTAAAGATCTGGCCAAGCATTTGGGCATATTGATTTGCGAGACTGCGGGCGTCGACATCCTCTCGGCTGTATTGGTAACCCTTAAGTTCGGCGTAGCGAACGCCTGCAATCCGGAGTTGGTCGAATTCGTTGTACCTTCCGACGCCACCGAAGGCTATTCGATCGTATATTTCTGAAACCTTTCTTAGGGTTGAGCTTGCGTTCTCTGCGACGAGTGCGATGCCCCCTTGATGTTCAACAGCAGCCAGACTCCGGCCGCGTGAAATTCCTTTTCGCGCGTAGTCAGCGCGGTCTTGCATTAATTGTTCGGGGCTTACGTACATGCCAGGCATCGCCATATCTGCTTTTACCCTTCTGCTAGTTCTTCTCTGAAGTCAGCAAATACCGCTCCTGACTCTTCGTCGGTCAACTGGCGGAACCCTTGCTCTGTTATGACTGTCAGAACCGGATAAATACCTCTTATCGGGTCTGGGCCACCTGTGGCACTGTCCTCGTCGGCAGCGTGCCAAAGCGCCTTGACTGCTAGTGACAACGCCTCTGATTCAGATAGGTCCGAACGATATCCAAGTTTTACAACCGTGCCGGCATGAAGACTTCCCGACCCACTCGTTGCGTAATCCTGTTCTTCGTAGCGACCGCCGGTGACATCGAATTGGAATAGGCGGCCAGTCTCGCGGGCCTGGTCAAAACCGGCGAAAATTGGAACGACAGCTAAGCCTTGCATCGCTTGCGGAAGGTGACCTCGGAGCATCTCTGCAAGCTGGTTCGCTTTGCCTTCCAACGTCAACGGTTTACCTTCGATCTTTTCGTAGTATTCGAGTTGCAGCTGGAATACACGCACCATCTGAATGGCTGGTCCCGCTGCACCGGCGATGGCAACCGCAGAATGTTCGTCGGCAGGAAATACTTTTTGCATGTCACGATGGCTGATGAGATGTCCAGCGGTTGCTCGCCGGTCTCCAGCCACCACAACGCCCCCAGCGCATCGCAATGCCAGCACGGTCGTAGCGTGACCAGCGTCGATTGTGCCCGGCAAGTTGGTTGGAAATGGGTCGAGACCATTTTGGCGCAGCAGATTCAAGAAGTCGGTTCCAGGGTCTTCACCTGGAACGTAGAGCGGCATAGGACTCACTCGCCGCCCTTTTGTACATAGTTTTTGACGAATTCCTCAGCATTGGTTTCAAGTACGCCGTCGATTTCGTCAAGCAGATCGTCCAAGTCCGCTTTCAACTCTTGTCCAGAGTCACCGCTTACCTCATCCTCTAACTCGACCTCGTCGGTTCGCGGCGCCGATTGGCGTCTTTGTTCCTGTTCAGCCATGAAAAGCCTCCTACTTTCATAATTCTATTGGGTTCTCATGTCCCCAAGCGCCGTAATAGCTCAGCTGCATTGTCACACTCATCTAACAAGTTAGCGACGTGCGCCGCGGTTCCCCTCAACGGCTCAAGCATTGGGACGCGACGTAACGGGTCACTACCGACATCGAAGACCATGGAATCCCAGTTTGCAGCAACAATCTCGTCTGGGTACCGCTCAAGACAACGGCCTCGAAAATATGCACGAGTCGAAGGTGGTGGGCTGTCTACAGCAGCTTCAACCTCGGAATCGAGAGATATTCGTTTGAGCCCTATGCGCCGAGCGAGGCCCTTGTCTGGTCTTAGGTCGTGGTACTGCAAGTCGAGGGCCGCGAGTTTAGGGTCCGACCAGTCAAGGTCATGCCTAGAGCGGTACCCCTCGTAGAGGCGACGTTTCGCTATCCAGTCAATGGAATCAGTAAGTGACTCCGGGTCGCTCTCGAGTGCTACGAGAACTTCGTTCCACCGGCCCATTAGGTCCTTACCGATCGCCTCACCCCCAACTACGTCGAAACCATGACGATCCGCCCATTTTTCTGCGGCGGCGTAATAAGCCCATTGAACATCCAGAGCTGACACTTTCTGGCCGTTAACCAAACGGTGGACCATTGCCAAGTCAATGTCATAGCTGACCTGTCGGAGGGTTTGCACAGGAGTCTCAAAAACGCAGTCGTCAGGCGCCATGTCGTCATCGATCATGGCTAACACGATCGCTGTAGTGCCGAGTTTGAGATAAGTCTGCACTTCACTCATGTTGGCGTCGCCCACGATCACATGGAGTCTTCGGTACTTCTTGCTATCGGCATGCGGCTCATCGCGCGTATTAACTATTGGCCTTTTTAGGGTTGTTTCAAGGCCGACTTCCTCCTCGAAAAAATCGGCCCGCTGAGTTATTTGAAAGGGAACGTCGGCATGGGTCAACCCGGGCG
>MDSW01097644.1_pt1 | contig 57508 bp, 49 predicted proteins | sample 811171 | NCBI WGS metagenome assembly MDSW01 (sample SAMN05326641, study PRJNA326480) | marine metagenome | isolation source: seawater | place: Atlantic Ocean: North West | collected 2012
CTATAGCCCCGAGCCGTTCACCGACGAAGAAGACCTCGCGGTCGCGTTCGGCCTGCAGGGCGTGCCGCTCGATAACGCGGGCGACCTCGGTTACTTCGGCCTCGTCGCCACGAACAGCGTCGACGATATGGAACGGATCGCCTACCTGAGCCCGGAGCGCGAGAGCTTCCTGGAGTACGACCTTACGAAAATGATCTTCAAGCTGGCCCAGGACAAGAAGCCCCTGGTCGGACTAATCACCAGCCTGCCGATCGCCGGCGGTCCGCGCGTGCAGGGCGGCCAGTCGTGGGCGGTGCTGGAACAGATCCGTGAGTTCTTCGACGTCACGACCATCGCGCTCAGCGACAAGACGATCCCCGAGGACGTCGACGCGCTGTTGATCGTCCATCCCAAGAACATCAACGATCACCTGATGTACGCCATCGATCAGTTCGTCCTGAAGGGCGGCAAGGCGTTGGTGTTCGTCGACGAAAATTCGGAAATCGACGTCGCCATGGCGCGCGGCCGGGGCGATGCCGGACCGTCCGACTTCGACAAGATGCTCAATGCGTGGGGCGTCGAACTGGTGGACGGCAAGGTGCTCGGCGATCTGGAGCACGCGCGCCGCGTCAACGTCAATGTGCGCGGTCAGACATCCGTCACCGATTACGTGACATGGCTGTCGATCCTGCCGAAGTACTTCAAGTCGGACGATGCCATCACTGCCGATCTGCAGCGGATCACGCTCGCCAACGCCGGTATCCTGAAGCCCATCGACGGCAAGGGTACGACGATGGAGGCGCTGATCACGTCATCGCCGCAGTCGATGGAAATCGACGTGAACAAGGTCCGTACCAACCCGGATGTGGTCGGCATGTTCCGCGACTTCGAGCCGTCGGGGCAGAAGGAAATCGTCGCCGCGCGGGTGCTGGGCAAGCCATCCACCGCGTTCCCGGACGGCCCGCCGCCCCTCAAGGAGGGTGAGGCCGAAACCCCCAATCTGCCGAAGGCGGAGGATCATGTGGCTACGGCAACGGGTGACGTCAGCATCGTCGTTACGTCCGACGTCGACATGCTGCACGAGCAGTTCTGGATGCAGTCCCGTCAGTTGTTCGGCCAGACGTTCAGCGTGCCGTTCGCCAACAACGCGGATTTCGCGGTCAACGCGCTCGAGAACCTGAGCGGCGGCACGGCGCTGATGAGCCTGCGTGCACGTTCCGAAGCATTCCGCCCGTTCACTTATGTCGACGAGGTGCGCAAACAGGCCGAGCAGCAATACCGCGACAAGGAAAAGCAACTGGCCGAGCAGATCGACAACATCAAGACCGAGCTCGCCAATCTGCTCAATCGCGAACAGGCCGGCGGCGAACTGGTCATCGGCCCGGCCGACAAGGCGAAGGCCGAGGAATACCGCCGAGAGATGGTGCGGCTGCGCAAGGAATTGCGGGACGTGCAGTACGAACTCCGCAAGGACATCGACGATCTGGACGCCTTGTTAAAGTTCATCAACATCGCGGCGATCCCGCTGTTGTTGGGCGTGATCGCGTTGATCTGGTTCATGGTCGGTCGCGCACGCCGGGCGCGCCGGTTCCATGTGGCGAAGCACGAAGGGTAGGGGGCGAACATGACACCCAGAACCGTCAGTATTCTGATCGTCTGCGCCATCGTGAGTGTGGCCGCCGCCGTCTACGGCGTCAGCTCGCGCGTCAGTTTCCAGTCATCCAACTTTGAAGGCCAGCGCCTGTTCCCGGACCTGCTGGAGGACGCCAAGAACGTCGCCGAGGTCACCGTTCTGCAGAACGGCAAGACGATGACCTTCGTACGTGATGGGGAAACCTGGCGCCTTCAACAAAGTGCCGGCTATCCGGTTCATGCCAATCTGGTGAACAAGGTGATCTTCGGCCTTTCCAACATGGAGCTGTTGGACAAGAAGACCAGCCGGAAGGACAAACTGGCCGAACTCAATCTCGGCGATCCGTCCGAAAAGAAATCGAACGGCCAGCAGGTCACCCTCAAGAACGGTTCGGGTGAGGTGATGGCCGATCTCGTGGTCGGCCGCGCCAACTTCTTTCTGCCGGAAACGACCACCGGCGGCATGTACGTGCGCTACCCCGGCGAAGAACAGGCATGGCTGGTGCGTGGCCTGGTCGACATCGGCGTCGAGCCGCGCGACTGGCTGAAGCGCGATATCGTCGATATCAAGCCGGAGCGCATCCAGCGCGCCGAGGTCACTCAGCCGGATGGGGAACAACTGATCGTCGTTCCGCAGAAGGGCGTCACCGGCGACTTCGCCTTCGAAAACATGCCGGAAGGGATGAAACTGAAAAGCGAGTTCGCGCCCCGCAACGTCGCCGCCGTACTGAACAGCTTCGTGCTCAATGACGTCCGCAAGCCGGGCGACGTGGAACTGAATCCCGCAGACGCATACGTCACCGAATTCTTCACGTCCGACGCGATCCACGTGACGACGAAGATGTGGCAGAAGGACGGCCAGCAGTACATGACCGTGAACGCCAAGTACATCGGCGATGATATGGAATCGGACGCGGCGAAGCAGGCGAAAACGCTCAGCGAACGCACGGACGGCTGGCTTTATGTCATTCCCGAATATCAGTTCGAGCAGGTCGCCAAGAAGATGGCTGACCTGACGGAGAAGCCGGAAGAGAAGTCCGGCTCGTAGCTGCGCCGTTTCTTTCTTTGTTTCGCTCCGTCAAGCTGAACTCCGTTCAGCACCATAAATTGGTTATGGCCGAACGAGCATGGTGACGCTGATATGGAGCGCCCGCACCAGCCCAATATCGGTGTGACGAGGTCCTGATGGATCCCGAAACGAGTTCGGGATGACGAGCGTTGTGTTCGTTGATTCAGCTAGCTGGCGTAGGCCAGCATCGAATCCAGCAGCACCTGCGTGCCGATAGCGAGATCCTCGGGACGTGCGTCCTCGAATTCGTTGTGGCTGATGCCATCGACGCATGGCACGAAGATCATCCCCGCAGGCGCCACGCTGGCCACCTTGCAGGCGTCGTGTCCGGCGCCCGAGTGAATATCCATGAAGCGAATCTGACGCTTGCGGCAGGCCTCCCTGACCGCCTCGACGCAGTTCTCGTCGAAGACGATGGGTTCGGCGCGGGTTACGGCCTCGACACCCAACGTCAGTCCCGACGCGTCCGCGATCTCTTTGCAGATCCGCGTCATGTCGGCTTCCATACGTTCCAATGTCGCGGCGTCCGGATGTCGGCTATCGATAGTGAAGATGGTTTTCCCCGGGATCGTGTTGCGGGAATTCGGCATGACGCGCACGTGGCCGACAGTGATGACCGCGGGTGGAGCGTAAGTGGACGCCAGTTCGCTGAGCGCCACCGTCATCTTCGCCGTGCCGACGAATGAATCCTGGCGCTTCGCCATCGGTAATGTCCCGGCGTGGCCGTCTACGCCTTCGACGGTCATCACGAAGCAGCGCTGCCCTTGCGCGCCGAGCACGGCGCCGACCGGCAGACCTTTGGCCTCAAGAATGGGCCCTTGCTCGATATGCGCTTCGAAATAGGCACCGAAGCGGCTGCTGCCCGCGGGTTCGGGGCCTGCATAGCCGATGTCCTCAAGCGCTTTTGCGACGGTGACGCCGTCGGAGTCCGAAAGCGCCAGCGCCTTGTCGAGATCGCGGTGTCCTGAAAAGACGCCGGATCCGATGCAACCGGCGGCGAAGCGCGCGCCTTCCTCGTCGGTCCAGTCGACGATTTCGATCGGGGCTTCGGTTTCGATTCCGGCGTCGTTGAGCGCGCGGACCACCTCGAGCCCCGCCATCACGCCGAACGCCCCGTCGAACTTGCCGCCGGCCGGCTGGCTGTCGATGTGGCTGCCGGTGGCGATGGGGGCGGCGTCCGGATTGCGGCCCGGCCGTCTGGCGAAAATATTGCCGATGCTGTCGACGCGGATATCGCATCCGGCGTCGCGCGCCCAGTCGCAGAACAGGTCGCGGGCGCGCTTGTCTTCGTCGGAAAGTGCGATGCGCCGGACCCCACCCTTGGCCGTCCCGCCGATTTCGGCGAGGGTCATCAGTGAATTCCAGAGCCGGTCCTTGTTTACGTCAGCCGTCAAAATGCCTCCTCGATCCAGCGGGCGTGGCGCAGCAGATCGCCATCGTGTCCGTGACGGCCGATGACCTGAAGGCCGATCGGCAGTCCGCTCGGTCCCTTGAGCTTCGGCAGCGTCACCGTCGGCACGCCCGTGAGCGTCCAAAGCTTCTGGAACACTGCATTGCCGGTGCTTTCCAGTCCCTTGGGGGCTTCGCCGGGCGCGCCTGCCGTTATCAATACGTCGTAACTCGAGAACATCCGGTCAAGGGCCGCGCCGAGGGTATCTCGGAATTCGATGGCCTTAATGTACGCATCGGCGCTGATCCCTTCGCCGGCCTTGGCGCGGCGTTTGGTTTCGTCGCGCACCTTGTCCGCGTGATCGCGGCAGTAATCGCCGATATTGGCTTGCACGTTTGCCATCATCACGGTTTCCTGGCAGGAGAGGGCGTCGTCGAACACGCCCGTCATCTCGACCTCGCTGGCGTGTCCGCCGAGCGCCTTGACCGCACCCAGCATGACATCTTCCAGATACGGTTCGGCAAATTTCCACATCGGCCCGCGGACGAAGGCGATCTTCGGCGGTGTCGCAACCGGTTCGCCGAGCGCCGCCACGAGTTTGCCATGGGGATGCCCGCGCATGTCGAGGTCGGCCGGGTCCTTGACCATCAGCACATCGCCCATCAGCGCGATATCTTCGATGGAGCGTGCATAGATGCCCGGATGATCGAGCGGACGCGCCAGCGGGAACATGCCCGCGCGCGAGATCGAGCCGAACGTCGGTTTGAAACCATGAATGCCGCAGAACGACGCCGGGCGAATCATCGAGCCGCCGGTCTGTGTCCCCACCGATAGCGGCACCTGGAAATCGGCGACCGCGGCGGCGGAACCGGACGACGAGCCGCCCGGTGTGTGCGCCGGGTTGTGCGGGTTCTTGGTCTTGCCGGCGGCGGAGAGCGCGAACTCGGTGGTCACCGTCTTGCCCATGATCACGGCACCGGCGTCGCGCAGCAGCCGTGCGATGGTGCTGTCGGCGACGGGGCGGCGGCCTTCGTACAGTCGCGAGCCGTTTTCCGTCGGCATATCGGCGGTATCGATGATGTCCTTGAGCCCGACCGGAATGCCGTGCAGCGGACCGGGCGCGCGGCCGGCCGTGATCGCGTGATCGCAGTTGTCGGCCTGATCGCGGGCAATGCAGGGATTTAGATACGTCCAGGCGCCGACGTCGGCGTCACGTGCCTCTGCACGGGTAATGCAGGCATCCACCAGTGCGCGCGATGTCAATTCCCCGGCGCGGATGGCTTTCGCCGCGTCGGTCGCTGTCAGATTATTCGGAGACGTCATTTGAGCCGGCCGATTTCCTTATAATAGTTTTGTGCGCCGACACAGAGCGGGATAGGCACACCGTCAAACGATGATGCCAAGGTTATGGATTTGCCCTTGGGATGTCCACCGTCAAGGAGCTGGCGGGCGAAACGATTTTCCCAGAACGCTTTTGTGACTTTATAGAGGAAATTCTGATCCAGGTCGGTCCTGGACAGCCAGAGCGCCGGTACGGCGACCGTATCCACATCCTTCGCCTGTCCCGGATAAACGCCGGCCGGGATCGTGGACGCGGTGTAGAACGGCGATTCATCAGTGAGGACGTCCCGCCCCTTGCCGACGATAGGGACGAGTTGCGCGCCGAAGGACTTGATCATTGCGGCAATCGCACTCGACGGGTGGCCGGCGACGGTGATGAAGCCGTCGATCTGACCGGCTTTGAGCGCATCCTGCGCACCCAGGAAACCGACGAACGAGGGCGTGAAGTCCTTGCCTTCCTGCAACCCGTAAGCGCGCACCAGCAACTGCGCCCCCAATAGCGCGCCGGAGTTCGGTTTGCCGAGCGCGATGCGCTTGCCGGCGATGTCTTCCATCTTGTCGATCCGGGCGTTTTTGGCGGCGACGAAGTGAACATCCTCGGGGTAGAGGCTGCTGAGCACGCATAAGAGGGTGTTCGGCTTGCGGGTGCGGAACGGGCCCGTCCCGGAATAAGACCAGTACGCCACGTCCGCCTGGGCGATCGCCGAGGGATATTTCTTGGCCAGAAGCGCATCGACGTTATCGACGGAACCGTTGCTGCTTTGTGCCGTGGCGGTCAGGTGCGGCACACCGCAATTGCCGCCGGCTTCGCAGGATTTCGACCCGGGCGGGTTCGAGATCACCTTGGCAAGCAACGATGCGATGGGGAAATAGGTGCCGCCGCGTGATCCTGACGCAATCTTGAAGAAGCGGAGATCCTCGGCCTGGGCGGGTGGAAGGCCGGTAATACAAAGAAATGCGATAGCAAATCCCAGTCCAATACAGCGCTTCATTTGAGCCCCCCTGATTTTATCTAGTCATCATAGGCAAAGTTCTTGTTCAGCGGTATATAAAACTCCGTCCTTGGTTGGCGGGGCCCCTGTGGTATTTTGTGATCCGAAAATTCTATTCCAAGAGGATGATCCAAGTGACGAATTCGACGTACGTGCCGCCCCGGGCAGGGACCGGCGACTGGCAGACCCGTGACCCTAAGGATCTCGGCTTCGACGCCGCAAAGCTGAAAGACGCGCTAGCGTTCGCCGAAGCGAGCGAGAGCCCGTGGCCCCGCGACCTGGAAGACGCCGGCAACGTGCCCGGCCTGACGCAGATCGAACCGGAGCCGTGGAACGCCTTCCTGGGGCCGCTGAAGCCACGTGGCGGACCGTCAGGGCTTCTTCTTCGGGGCGGCGAGATCGCCGCGAGCTGGGGCGATCCGGCACGGGTCGACATGACGTTTTCGATCGCCAAGAGCTATCTGGCCGTGCTTTGCGGCATCGCCGTCGGCGACGGTCTGATCAAAGATATCGATGCGCCGGTCGTGGGTGACGTCGACATTCCCGAGTTTCAGGGCGAGCACAATTCCAAGATCACGTGGCGTCATCTGCTGACCCAGACCAGCGAATGGTCCGGCACGCTGTTCGACAAGCCCGATCAGGTCGATCACTACCGCGAGGTCGGCGCCGATTCGAAAAACGAACGGAAGGGTCAGAAACGCCCGCTTGAGACCCCGGGTACGTTCTGGGAGTACAACGATGTCCGCGTCAACGTGTTCTCGCTGGCGTTGCTGCACCTGTTCCGCCGGCCTTTGCCCGACGTCGCGAAGGAACGGATCATGGACCCGATCGGCGCGTCGGACGGCTGGTCGTGGCACGGCTACAAGAATTCCGAAGTCACCATCGACGGCAAACCCATGGTGTCGGTGCCGGGCGGTACGCACTGGGGCGGCGGTCTGTGGATCGACACGTTCGATCATGCGCGTTTCGGTCTGCTGATCGCGCGCGGCGGCGAATGGGACGGCAAGCGGATTCTCGACGCCGACTGGGTCCGCCAGATGCGCACCCCGATCGATATGTACAAGGTGTACGGTTTCCTGTGGTGGCTGAACACCGGCAAGGCCTATTTCCCGCAAGCGCCGGAAACCAGCTTCTTCGCGCTGGGTGCCGGATCGAACCTGATCTGGATCGATCAGGAACTCGATATCGTCGGTGTTTTCCGCTGGATCGAACAGGGTAAGATCGACGGTCTGCTTGGCCGTTTCATGACGGCGCTGCAAAGCTGAAACTGCCGCTGAGCGCGGTTTTTACACTTTGTAACATTCGCTAACGACGGCGACATATGCATATTACATAGCGGCTCTATTCCTTAAGCCAACGACGGGTTGAAACCGCCGGAGCTTAAGGAAATGACCGCTGTGTACAGACTGCTCGCCATAATCACGATCTTCGCCACCGTTGTCGGCGTCGTCGGTGTCGCCGCTGCCCAGCAACGGAAACTGCCGGTGCCGCTGAGCGAGCGCCAGGGCGTCGAGATCAATGACGTCAACCTCGCCCAGGCGGCGGGCGGGAACGTAAACCTTGAGATCGTCAGCGCCTGCGTCAACAACATGGCGACGTTCCAGATCGTCAACCGCGGCGACGAGTGGCCGAAACTCGGCAAGCTCAAGATATATGAAATCGAAAACGGAAACGCCCGCGAGATAACCGAACGCAGCATGCGCTTCGCCGAGGGCCAGAAAGCGTCGTTCCGGATGAAGAACCCGGGCGAAGCCAGCATCGGCCTGTTCGTCGAGCCGTCCTGGTACGACCGGCCCTTCCAGTATGATGCCGAGGTCGCGTGTAAATGACGTCCGCGACCATCCATCGGCGTATTGCCATTCTGGCCGTTTTCACGTGTGCACTGCTCGTCATGGCGGCGAGCGCGTCGGCGGACTGCCCGTCGGTGCCGGAAAACAAGGTCTGGGGCAAGGTGTCGAACCAGGCCATTACGCGCTATGTCCAGGCCGCCTACGACGGCGACTGGCGGCAATATATCGCGATGTGGGAAGAACGCGCGGAGAAAGCCCGCGATCTCGTCAGCCGCGATTCAATTCTCGTGTTTCACGATCAGAACCTTTGGCTGCGGGGCGAGACGCTCGCCGGTTACGCGGCCGATGTCGAAAAGCGTGTCAGGGCGGTCCACTGCCTTGCCCGCGCCAACGCAGATAAACCTGTTTCGGGAGAGACCCTCGCCGGTTCTGCGCTCAACGGGGGTTCCTGATTTCCCCCAGAGCGTCGGAGTTACCCCGGCGTTCCCGAGGAAAGGCCCGGCCTTTGGCCGGGTCTTTCTGCGTCCGGGGGACTGGATCAGCCTTCGGCGAGGGCGTAGAGCTTCTGCATGCTCTCTTGCGTGAGATTGCCGCCCGTCAATGCGGCGACGGTCTTCAAGGACGTATCCACTTTATCGGAAAGGAATGCCGCCGGGGCGACGACGCCGGCCGCTTCGCCCAGCAACTTGGCGCGCGTGAGCAGCGTCACGAAAGCGCGCCCGATGTCGTTTTCGGACACCAGCACGATATCGTCCATGTATTCCTGAAGATGCGCGAACGGACGCTCCCCCGGGCGCCTGGCAGAGAGACCGTCGGCGATGCTGTCCCAATAGTCGATGGCCGTGGCTTGGCCTTTCTGCCGGGACACATACGCCGCGTTGGCGCGTTCGGGCTGGACGCCAATGACCTTCACGTCCGGGCGCAGGTTCTTGACTGCGGCCGCCGTGCCCCCGGCGACGCCGCCCGAAGACACCGGCACCAGAACCTGTTGAAGGTCTTCGAAATCTTCGCAGATCTCGAGGCCAAGCGACGCATGACCGGCGGTGATCCAGTATTCTTCCCAGGTATCGATGGCGGTCATGCCGCGTTGCTCGGCAACGTCGAACACCATCGGCTGGCGGCCGAGCGCATCGTCGCAGAAGATCACTTCGGCGCCGTGCCCCTCGGTTGCTGCGACTTTATAAGCACTGGTTTCGCGCAGCATGACGACCGCGATGGGGACGTTCAGAAGCCGCCCCGCAAAAGCGAACGCCTGGGCGAAATTGCCGCTCGACGTCAGGATGACACCCTTCGACTTCTGTTCCGGGGTCAGCCGGTCGAGCATGGTGAAGGCGGCACGCACTTTGTAGGCGCCCGTGACCTGAAGATTTTCACATTTGACGAAAAGCCGCTCGTTGCCGATTTCGCGGCTGTCGCGGGCGACCGGGATGATCGGGGTGCGCCGGACGGCGGGATGTAGCCGCGCACGGGCGTCCTTGATGTCGTCGAAGCTGACCAGAAGGGACATCTGCGCGCCCTAAAAACCGAGTGCCAGGTTTTTCGAATCCAGCCGGCCCATCGCAAGCAGGAGCTGGTAGACCGCGAGACGCTCGTCGTAGAAGGCCGAGGTGTAGTTGATCTGCGCGTTGTTGACCTCGTTCTCAGCGTCGAGAACGTTGATCACCGTTTCCTTGCCGGCTTCGCGCAGCTTCTTGCGGCTTTCGAACACTTCGGAAGCGATGTTGACGGCGTTCTCAAGAAGTTCGAGGCGTTCGCGCGCCGTGAGCAGGGACTGCCACGCCAGTTTCGATTGCTCGACCACTTTGCGGACCGTGTATTCGTGCTGATCCTTCGATGCGTGATAGTCATACGCCGCCTGCGCCATGGAGGCGCGGGTCGAGAAGCCGGTGAACAGTTCCCACGTGCTGGAAACGACGAGCGAGTAGTCGCGCCGCGTCCCCAGTGTCGCGTTGTTGTGCTTCTCGTAGTTGTACGAGCCTTCCAGATCGACCGACGGGAACAATTCGGCCCTGACCGTGCGGCGGCGTTCACGGGCGACCTCGACCGTCGTGCCGGAGTTGCCGACCGCCGGGTTCTCGATCACGGCGATGTCGATGGATTTGGAAAGTTCGCTGGGGATCAGGTCGATCGGCGGTTCCGGGTCGAGCATGGACTCGACGTCCGGTGGATGGCCGAAGACCTGCGTGTAGCGGCTGATTGCGTCTTCGAGCGCGCCTTCGAAGTTAACCCGGCGTTCCTTGGCGATCTGCAAACGTGATTTTGCCTGCAGGACGTCGACCGCGACACCGGAACCGCGTTGCACGCGTTCGTCTTCGAGGTTGAGTTGGCGCTGGATGGTCGCTTCGTTTTCACGCGCGAGTTCGATCAGGCGGCGCTGGCGCAACACATCGACATAAACCTGGATGCCTTCAAAGATCGTGTTCTGCCGCGTCCCTTCGTACGAGATCTGCGCCAGTTCCCGGTTAAGACGCGCCGTCCGCACGGCGGACGCCGTGGCATACCCGTTGAACAGGTTCTGGCTGACGGTCAGCGAGGCGGTATTCCGCGTCCGGCCGAAGTCGGTGGCGTTGGGTGCGTTGTCGCTCCGTGTCGTCGGGCTGTCGATATCCTCGTAGCCCATGTCGCCGGTGACGCTCACGGTCGGATAAAAATCGGCGACGGCGGCGTCCACGCCCTGCCGCGACGATTGCAGCGATTTCTCGGCGGCCTTGATCTGCGGATGATTGTTCAGAAGACCGGTCAGCTCGATCTCGATCGGATTGGCCCCGGCATGCGCCGACAAGCCCAAAAGAAGGGCCGTCACGGAAGAACAAATAGTCAGCCGTTTAAAGGGCAAATCCCAGCTCCTGATTTCCCCGTCCTGCAGCCGCGTACGATCAGCGGCAGCGATTCGGTTAAAAAATACCGGTTTGCCGTTCTGCATACAAGATTTAGCGTTAAAAAGCGCTGAATCCGCAGGATTTTTCCGCCCGGGCGGACGCCGGAGCTTTACTCTGGCGTCCCGTATCCGCCGCCGCCCGGTGTCCTCAACTCGAACACGTCGCCGGCATTCATCTCGGTTTCGTCGTTGCCGCGAAGTTTGTCGACGCTGCCGTCAGCGCGGGTCACGGCGTTTTCACCGCGTGCGCCGGCCTTGCCGCCCTTCATGCCCCACGGGTCGGTATGACGATGGCTGGAAAGAACGGTCGCCGTCATCGGTTCCAGGAACCGCATGCGTCTGACCACCCCGTTGCCGCCGTGGTGCTTACCCTCACCGCCGGATCCTCTGCGAATCGAAAACTCCTCGACTCGGACCGGGAACCGGTTTTCCAGCACTTCCGTGTCGGTCATCCGGGTGTTGGTCATATGCGAGTGGACCGCGTCACAGCCGTTGAAAGTCGCGCCCGCACCGGTGCCGCCGCAGATCGTCTCGTAGTTCTGGTAGACGTCGTTGCCGTAGACGAAGTTGTTCATCGTGCCCTGTGAAGACGCGAGCACGCCAAGCGCCCCATAGAGCGCATCGGTAATGCACTGCGAGACCTCGGTGTTGCCGGCGATCACCGCTGCCGGGTATTCCGGGCTGATGATCGATTTTTCCGGCACCTTGATCTTGAGCGGTTTCAGACATCCCTCGTTCAACGGGATCTCGTCGTCGACCATGGTGCGGAACACGTACAACACCGCCGCCTTACAGACCGCGAGGGGGGCGTTGTAGTTGTGATTGCCCTGGGGCGACGTGCCGGTGAAGTCGATCAGGGCTTCACGGGCTTCCTTGTCGACGGTGATCTTCACCTGGATGGTGTCGCCGTTGTCCATCGGATAGGTAAACTCGCCATCCGACAGCACGTCGAGCACGCGGCGCACGCTTTCTTCGGCGTTGTCCTGCACGTGGCCCATATACGCATGCACGACATCGAGACCGAAGTGCTGGATCATCTTGCGAAGTTCGCGCACACCGGTCTCGTTGGCGGCGATCTGCGCCGTCAGGTCGGCCATGTTCTGCATCGGGTTGCGGCACGGGTACTTGCCGGACTTGAGCAGATCGTACGTTTCCTTTTCCCGAAGCCGGCCTTCCTCGACCAAAAGGAAGTTGTCGATCAAGACTCCTTCGTCTTCGATGTGGGTCGAATCCGGCGGGGCTGAGCCCGGGGTGCGGCCGCCGATATCGGCCTGGTGACCGCGCGAGCCGACATAGAACAGGATATCCTTGCCTTCCTGATCGAACACCGGCGTGATCACGGTGACGTCCGGCAGGTGGGTGCCGCCATTGTAGGGGGCGTTCAGGGCGTAGACGTTGCCGGGTTTGATTTGCCCGGCGTTCTCGCGGATCACCGTCTTGATGCTTTCGCCCATGGACCCGAGATGGATCGGCATGTGCGGCGCGTTGGCGACGAGGTTGCCCTCGATGTCGAAGATCGCGCACGAGAAATCCAACCGCTCCTTGATGTTCACCGAATATGCCGTGTTGGCGAGGGTCGCGCCCATCTGCTCGGCGATCGACATGAACAGGTTGTTGAAAATTTCCAGCATCACCGGGTCGGCCTCGGTGCCGACGGCGAAGGTCTGCGGGCGTTCCTTGACCCGCTTGAGGATCAAATGACCGCGCGAGTTGAGATACGCCTGCCAGCCCGGTTCGACGACCGTGGTCGCCGTCTCCTCGGTGATGATGGCAGGGCCGTCGACCTTATCGCCCGGCATGAACGACTCGCGCGCATAGACCGGCGTCTCGTGATGTTCGCCGGCGGAATACATCTGAACCGTATCGCGCGGCGGGATCGGCTTGCCGTCGGATGTTTCCGTCATCTCCGGATCGATCATGGATTCCGTCGCCCCCACAGCTTCGACCGCGAGCGCTTCCATTACCAGCTTGCGGCCTTCGGGAACGAACCCGAAGCGGAGCCGGTGCAGTTCTTCGAACTCGGCGGCCATTTTGGCGGCGTCGTCGAGAGACACCACCAGCGCGCTGTCCGTCCCGTCGTAGCGAAGGTGCACACGGCGGTACGCCGTGATGTTCTTATCTTCGATGCCCTGGGATTTGACCTCCTTCTCGGCGTCGGCGGCCATCTCGTCGAGGATCGGGATGACGCGCGCGATCGCATCGTCATCAAGCGGTTCCTGGACCGAGCGTTCGCGAAGCGCGCGAATGTCCGCAAGGCCCATCCCGTAAGCCGACAGCACGCCCGCGAAGGGGTGCACGAAGACCGTCTTCATGCCGAGCGCATCTGCGACCAGGCACGCGTGTTGACCGCCGGCGCCGCCGAAGCAGTTAAGCACGTAGTTGGTGATGTCGTAACCGCGCTGCACGGAAATCTGCTTGATGGCGTTGGCCATGTTCTCGACCGCGATGGTCAGGAACCCCTCGGCGATGTCTTCGGGGGTGCGTCTTTCTTCGCCGGTGTCCTTGGCGATGCGGTCCGCCAGCTCGTCGAACTTGGTCTTTACCGCGTCGCCGTCGAGCGGCTCGTCCGCGTTGGGGCCGAACACGCTTGGGAAGAACTGCGGCTGGATCTTGCCCAGCATCACGTTGCAGTCGGTGACCGCAAGCGGGCCGCCACGGCGATAGCACGCCGGACCCGGGTTGGCGCCGGCGCTTTCCGGCCCGACGCGGAACCGCGCCCCGTCGAACATCAGGATCGACCCGCCGCCGGCGGCGACGGTGTGGATGTTCATCATCGGCGCGCGCATGCGTACGCCCGCGACCACGTTTTCAAGCGAGCGTTCGTATTCCCCGTCGAAATGCGCGACGTCGGTCGACGTGCCGCCCATGTCGAAGCCGATGATGTTGTCGAAACCGGCGATCTGCGCGGTCCGGACCATGCCGACGACGCCGCCCGCCGGGCCGGACAGGATACTGTCCTTGCCCTGGAACAGCTTGGCGTCAGTCAGGCCGCCGTTCGACTGCATGAACATCAGGCGCGGGCCGTCGGACCCGCCGGCCTCCAGGTCGGCGGCGACCCGGTCGACGTACCGTCTGAGGATCGGCGACAGATAAGCGTCGACGACGGTCGTGTCGCCGCGCGACACCAGCTTGATCAGCGGGCTTACCTGGTGCGAGACGGAAATCTGCGTGAAGCCGACGTCCTTCGCGATCTCGCCTGCCCTGATCTCGTGTTCGGTGTGCTTGTAGCCGTGCAGGAACGCGATCGCGACGGAACGGATGCCGTCGTCGTAGATATCCCGTAGTCCCTTTCTCAGCGCGTCTTCGTCCAGCGCCTTGAGCACCTCGCCGTCGACGGCCATCCGTTCATCGGCTTCCAGGACCCGCTCATAGACCAGTTCCGGCAGCTTGATGTTCATGTCGAAAAGGCGGGGGCGGTTCTGGTAGCCGATGCGTAGCGCATCGCCGAAGCCCTTGGTGATGACCAGCGCCGTGCGGTCGCCCTTGCGCTCGAGCAGCGCGTTGGTGGCGACGGTGGTGCCCATCTTGACCGCGTCGACCTTGCCGGGCGGGATCGGATCGTTCTTGTCCAGGCCCAGCATGTCGCGGATGCCTTGCAACGCCGCATCTTCATACTGTTCCGGGTTTTCCGACAGCAGCTTGTGCGAAATCAGCTCGCCGTTCGGTTTGCGGGCCACGAGGTCGGTAAAGGTGCCGCCCCGGTCGATCCAGATTTGCCACATGGCAACAGTCTCCATTACTCCGGGCACACGTCGAGCGTGAAACCCCTCAAAAGGTCAAAAGTCAGTAGAACAGTTTCGGCAGCCAGAGCGCGATATCGGGGAAGGCCAGAAGCAGCCCAACCATCGCGAACATGGCCAACACGAACGGCAATGTGCCGATCATGACGTCGTTGAGGCCGCCCGATTTTCGGATACCCTGCACGACATATAGATTGATCCCGATCGGTGGCGTGATCAGGGCCGCTTCCAGCAGCACCATCAGCACGATCCCGAACCAGACCGGATCGAACCCGAGCTGCACCACCACCGGCGCGATCAACGGCGCCGTCGTCAGCAGCATCGACAGCGTCTCCATGAAACAGCCGAGGATGATGTAGAAGACGACGATCATGAACATCGTCTGCATCGGGCTTAAGCCAAGGCCGGTCACGAAATCGGCCAGCGCCTGGGTCAGGCCGACCGCCGCCAGAATGAAGTTGAGGAAGATTGCCGCCAGGATGATCAGCATGATCATCGCGGTGGTCCGCATCGTCCCCTCGAACGCGCGTTTCAGCATGTCGACCGTCAAAGTGCGGTTCTGCGCCGCCAGCATCAGCGATGCGATCACGCCGAGCGATGCGCCCTCGGTCGGGGTCGCGACCCCGGCGTAGATCGAACCGACCACGACTAGGAAGATCAGCAGCGGCGGCAACAGGCCGGACAGCGAGCGGATCTTGGCGCCCCAGTCCTGCGGCACCGGATCGCCGTCCCACTTTGGGCGGAACATGCAGGCGATGGCCACCGTGGCCATGAACAGAAGTGCCAGCAAAAGTCCCGGCAGGAAGCCGGCGAGGTAGAGCTCGGGCACCGACGTATCCGTGAGCAGGCCATAAATGATCAGGTTGATCGACGGCGGGATCAGAATCCCCAACGTGCCGCCGGCGGCGATGGTGCCAAGGAACAGCCGCTCGTTATAGCCGCGCTTTTCCACTTCCGGCAGCGCCACGGTGCCGATGGTCGCGGCCGTCGCCACGCTGGAACCGGACGTCGCCGCGAACAGCGCACACGCGCCGATATTGGAATGCATGAGTCCGCCCGGCAGCCAGCCGAGCCACTGCACCATCCCTTCGTACATCCGTTCGGTAATGCCCGAGCGCAGCAGGATCTCGCCCATAAGGACGAACATCGGAATGGCGACCAGCAGGAACTCGATCGAGTTTTGCCAGAAGATATCGCCGATCGCGAGGTGCAGCGGCATGAACGAATGGAAGTTGGACATGAACAGGCCGAGCCAGCCGAGCACGGCGGCAATCGGCACGCTGACGATGACCAGCCCCATGAGAATCAGGATTGCTTGTAACATCATGGCGGCGGTCTCAGCTTTCTTCTTCGATCTGTTCGTCGAGCGATTTGATGCCCATCAGCTTGTGGATGGCCACCCAGTCGCGCTTGAACAGGGAGATAAGGGACGAAATCGTCATGAAGACGCCGGTGATCACGAACAGAATGAGGCCGGTGATCCAGGCCGTTTGCGGAATGGCAAGCGGGGTCTGCAGCGGCGAAATCGATCGTGACTGGTTGGCGTAGGTGTCGGCGACGAGCAACGACGCGCGCGACGTCACGTAAGCAATGAAGGCCACCAGCATGACGTGGCCGGCGATGTCGAGGACACAACGAAGCCACATCGGCAGGTGTTGATAAAGTGCATCGACGCGCATGTTCGAACGGTGCAGCAGCGCGTAGGTCAGCGACAGGCTGGTCGCGATGCCAAAGGCATACCCCGACAGTTCGTCGGAACCGGCCATGGAAATGTTGAAAATCTTGCGCAGGATGACGTCGACGGTGACGATCAGCGCTGCCAGGACCAGAAGCGCGCCACCCAGCCAAACCAGGCGCAAGGCGAGCCCGTCCAGGCCTTTCAAGGTCTTATCGAGAATATTCACGAGCGTGCTCCAGGAAAATCACTGGCCGGGAGAGGTTTTCTCCCGGCCAGCGGTTAGCCAGACTTATTTCTTAGCGGTGATGTTGACGATCGGGCCGACAACTTTGTTCCACGTTTCAACGCACTCGGCGCTGCAACGGTCCGCCCAATTCTTGACGACGACATCCTGAGCGATCTTCTGCTGCTTCTTGATGTCTTCCGCCGACGGCTCGACGAGCTTCATGCCGCCAACCGGGCCAAGCGGGCATTCCTTGCCGGTCAGGCACTGGATCGCCAGTGCGTCTTCCTTGGCGGTTTCTTCCCACATGCGGTCTGTCAGCTTGTTGATTTCGTCGGTCAGCAGTTTCTGCTGATCGGCGGACAGGCTGTTCCACGTCTTGAGGCTGATCGCGCCGAACGCCATACCCCAGCCAACGCGCATCGTGTAGGCGTGCGTCGCGGCCTGGTACCATTTGGCGTTATAGGCCGGCATGGTGCCGGTGATGCCGCAGTCGACGACACCTTTCTGCAGCGCCGGGATGACTTCCGCGAACGCCACGGTGACCGAAGTGCCGCCGACGCCCTGAACGAAGTCCGCAAGCGATGCCGTATAGGTACGAATCTTCTTGCCCTTCAGGTCGTCGATCGAGTTGATCTCGGCGTTGCACCAGAGGTTCTGGCTCGGGAACGGATACAGTTGCATCAGTTTCGAGTCGTAGATTTCTTCGAACTTCTCCTGCATGACCGGCATATAGGCATCGACAACTTTACGTGCCGTGCCGATATCCTGTGCCAGCGACGACAGATCGACACCGTCGAACATTGCGTTCTCAGCAGACACATAGCCCATGACGCCGTGCGCGTAGTTGAACACGCCCTGCTTCAGAAGGCGCATGATTTCGAAGCCCTTCAGGCCGAGATCGGTCTGCGGCTTGATTTCGCCCTTGATCGAGCCGCCGGACGCCTTGCCGATGACTTCGTTCCAGAACGGGCCTTCGTGTTTCTGGTAGTTGGTGAGGTTGCCCCAGGTGCCGACCGCCTTGATGGTCACGTCGGCGGCGCTGGCCGGGCTCGTGGCCGTCATGGCCGCGATGCCGAACGCGCAGGCAAGTCCGATGGTTTTTAGACGTCTCATACTTTAAGTCTCCCTTAGTGTGATGAGTTTGGTTTTTTGGAATCCGTTGCCCAGGCCGGAACGTCCGTTACCAGCATCCTGCCGGGGGCGTGGGTGATGCAGATCGACGGTTTCGCCGATCTGACAGCATTTTGCGGCGTCACGCCGCAGGCCCAGAAGACGGGAATCTCACCGTCCCTGAAGTCGGTCCTGTCGCCCCAGTCGGGGGCGTCGATGTCCTTGATGCCGATCGCGGCCGGGTCGCCCATGTGCACGGGCTGACCGTGCGCATGCGGGAAGCGCGCGCAGATGGCGCTGGCGCGGATCGCGTTCTCGACAGTGAGCGGACGCATAGAAACCACCGTGCCGCCCGAAAACGGGCCCGCCGGTTCGGTTTCAATGTTGGTGATGAACATGCCGACGGTCCTATCCTCGTCGATGTGACGCAACCGGATGCCGTCGGCGATCAACGCGTCCTCGAAAGTGAATGAACAGCCGATGGCGAAGGCGACGAAATCGTCGCGCCACATGTGGCGGATGTCGGCGACCTCGTCCACGAGTTCGCCGTTTTCGTAAATTCGATAAGCCGGCACGTCGGAGCGGATGTCGATATCGTCGCCGAGGGTGCGCATCATCGCATCGCCGGTGTCCGAAACGCCGATCAGCGGGCAGGGTTGCGGGTTGCGCTGGCAGTAACGGGCGAAGTCGAGGGCGTATTCGGCCGGCAGGATGACAACGTTCCCCTGCAGCATGCCGGGTGCGATTCCGGCGGTGTGGCCCATGTACTTTCCGGCACGGAAATGCGAACGCGCTTCGGCGGCGGTCATTCCGGCGAAATCCGCATACGACATGTACGAAACGGCCCTTTGGGCTTCTGCGACGTTGCCCATGCTACCCCCCAATTTCTCTATGCCAACCTATCTGTCGGCCTCTGTCGATAGAAATCTAAGCAAAATGAATGGGGAAAAGTCTAATTTATATTTTTTAGACTTATCCATAAAATTAATTTATAACGCGCCGGACTCGGCTCGTGCGGGGATTAAGGCATGAATCTCAAACAGTTGGAAGCATTCCTCTGGGTGGCGCGGCTCGGCAGTTTTTCGAAGACGGCCGAGCGGTTGTTCACGACCCAGCCTGCGATCTCCAGCCGCATCGCAAATCTTGAGGATGAGTTGCGGACCGAGTTATTCATTCGCGATGCCGGCGAGGTGCGTCTGACCGCCGCCGGCCGCGACCTGATCGGTCTTGCAGAGGACACGCTCGCCAACGTGCAGGCGATGCGCGATCGCGCCGGGGTGCCGGCGGAGGTCTCGGGGGTGCTGCGTCTGGGGGTGTCGGAGACCATCGTGCAGACGTGGCTGTCCGATCTTTTGGCGGACCTGCGCGAGACTTATCCCGCGCTGGACGTCGAGATTTCGGTCGACGTCACGGCGAACCTCCGCAATTTCCTGGTCGAGCACGCCATCGATCTCGCATTCTTGCTGGGGCCGGTCTCGGAGTACACGGTAACGAACACGCCGCTCAGCGACTATCCGCTGATCTGGGCGGTTCGCCCAACACCCGGGGAGACAAAGCCCAAGCGCATGTCTCTTCGTGAGATGCGTACCTTTCCGATCCTCACATTTCCGCAAAACACCCGGCCCTATTTCGAGATCAGCGAAGCGATCCGCGCACGCACCGGCGAATCGCCCAGGCTGTTCCCGTCGACGTCGCTCTCAGCGATCCTGAGGATGGCGGAACGCGGCGTCGGCATCGCCTGCATTCCGCGTGTGTTCGCCGCCAACGCGCTCGCCGACGGCCGCCTGATCGAGATCGAGAACGACTGGCATCCGACGCCGCTCAACTATACCGCCAGTTACATCGCCGATCCGTCGCGCCCGATCATCCAGCGCATCGCCGAAATGGCGCACGCCATCGCCACCGCTGAGCCGGTGTGACCTTGACCATCCGGCGGCGGCGCAGCACTTTATGCCCCTCTTAGGGGAGACATAAGAAAATGAACGATAACATCCGACGCCTTGTCTACTTCGACACCTGGGCCCATCCGGTCGCGGTCGAAATTCTCGAGAACGCACCCGGCATTGAACTGATCCGCCTCGAACAGGACGAAGACGAAGACAAGGTCTTCGAAATCATGAAAAGCGCGCACGGCTATCAGATGCTTGCCAAGACCGAAATGCAGCCGCGCTGGCGGCCGGGGCGGGAATTCATGGAAAAGTGCCCGAACCTGTTGGCGATCTCGTCGATGGGCGCGGGCTTTGATGCCTGTGACGACGCGGCGGCGACGGACCTGGGCATCATGGTGATGAACAATTCCGGTGCCAATTCCGACAGCGTCGCGCAGCACGCCATCGGCATGATCCTGGCGCTTGGCAAGAACATGATCCGCCATGACCGCATGATGCGCGAAGCCCCCGGCCTCGACCGCATGGCCTATCCGGGTCTCGAGACCACGGGTAAGACGCTGGGCATTGTCGGTCTCGGCCAGATCGGCCGGCGCACGGCGAAGATCGCGAAGCATGCGCTCGACATGAACGTGATCGCCTATGACCCCTATATTTCCGATCAGGATTTCACCGAGCGTCATGCGACGAAGGTCGATTTCGAAACCCTGTTCCGGACGTCGGACTTCATCTCCGTGCACTGCCCGCTGACCAGCGAGACGCGCGGCATGATCGGTGCGGAAGCATTCGCGATGATGAAGCCGTCGGCGTATTTCATCACCACCGCCCGGCACTACGTCCACGACGAGGATGCCCTGGTCGCGGCCCTCGCCAATGGTCAGATGGACGGTGCCGGGGTCGATGTCTTCAACGACGAGCCGCCGGGGCCCGGCCATCCGCTGATGCAGTTCCAGAACGTCCTGATGACGCCGCACGCGGCGGGTATTACCGATGTCTGTAACTACAACATGGCGAAGTGGGGCGCTGAGCAGTGGATCGACGTGTTGAACGGCAAGCGCGCGCCGCGCATCGTCAATCCGTCTGTCTGGGATAAATACGTCGAACGCCACACCCGGATCATCGGTCACGCGCCCGAAGGGTGAGTTCACGCCCGGACCCGATCCTTCAACCGGGATATACGCCGATCTGCCGAACCGTGATATAAGTCATCCGGGGTAGCCTGTTGGGGGCGGGGGTCCGGGACATGGGGTATTTCAAGGACGATAGCCGTGCGGCCGAGCGCTATGCCGTTGACGCGCGGGTCAAGGGCAAGGTGGCCGGGCAGGCGTTCGAAGGCGATCTCAAGGATGTTTCCGAGACAGGCGCTGCCGTCACCGGCATGCCGCAGACCATCTTCGAGAACAACCAGTTCGTGGAATTGCATATGCAAGGTCTGGGCTACCGGCAAGGCCATGTCGCTCGCCGGATACCGGAAGGGTTCGCGCTGCAATTCGAGGCCAGTGAAGACGACGAAGAACGCAAGCAGGCGTTCCGCGACGCGGTCCATGCCCTGGGCCCAGGTGCATTGCGCGGATAGTCGATCTTGGACCGCGCGCGTCCCCGCCGGACGTCCTGAACGGGCCTCAAGAATGCCTAGAACAAAACTTCAAGGCTGTTGGTAACCAGGCTGAAAACGCCGTAGCCGATCACGCAGACACCGACGCTCGTACCAAGGGCGGCACCGAGAGTTTCGTTCATGATTTCTTTCATTCGTAACTTCATAACTGCCTCCTTTTATCTTGGAGCCGCACCCGTTCTGGGCACGGTCTCAAGTCTGAACGTTAACCATTAAAGCCCAAGGCAGCTAAGGCGTCTGTGACCGGCCGCACACCCGACTTGCGGGAAAATTAACCCTGTTATTTGCAGATTTCCTTTAATGCTTTCCATTCGTACGGGGTCATGGCGCGGCCGACGCCCTGCGACAGATTTCGGATGTCGCGGGCCCTGTTTTCGCCGCTCGGGTGTGTGTTCAGGAACGACGGCACGACACCAGCAAGCGGCGTTTCCTTTTCGATGCGTGCGACGAAATCGGCCAACGGTCGTGCGGTCAGGCCGAGTTGATTGAGCGCGGTCACCGCGATGAAGTCGGCAGCCGCCTCGGCATCGCGGCTGTAGCCCGTTTCGATCAGGCCGGCGGCGAGCCCGCCCAGTGCCGTGCCGCCGAAAACGTCGCCGACCAGAAGGCTCACCATCAGGGCCGCCCCCGTCTGCTTGATCGACACCTGCAACGGGTCGCGTCTGGTGACGTGGGCGATCTCGTGGGCCAGGACGCCGATCACCTCGTCACCGCTCTCGGCTTTGTCCAATAAACCGGACAGGATCACGACCTCGCCGCCGGGCAATGCGAGCGCGTTGGCGACGGGCAGGCGCACGACGCTGACGCGGACGGGGAAGGGCGTCTCCATCAGGTTCGCGAGTTCGTCCGCGCGCTTCTTCAAAATGCCGTAGGCGCGCGGGTTTGTGCATTCGACGTGTTTGCCGTCGTCGTGCATGCGGCCGAACAGTTGAAGTAACTGATCGCGCGCGGCGCGGCCGATGTTCTGTTCCATCGCCGGCGGAACCAGGCCGACGATCGCGCTCGACGCCGCGGGCAAAAGGAACACGAAGATCCCGGCGATCGAGGCAATGGCGAATATCCCGGCCGCGACCCATGTCGGCCAGCGCACGGCGCCGCTGTCGCGCTTCGTCAGGTTGGGGCACTTGTGGGTCAGCCACCCGCCGTCGTCACCGCCGTCGAGCGTCACGCGCGCGTCGCTGTCCTTCAGCCGCAGCCGGATCGGCGGGCGGCGGTGTGCGTTGTCGACGTATCTGATGTCGGCGAGCGGCCAGCGCGTCAGTTCCCGGTAAACCTGATCCGAAATGACGAGGTCGTCGCCCGATACCTCGGCGAACGCCTTTCGTCGGAGCGCCGACTTCCCGTCGTTGTACGAAACGGATTTCATCGATCCGAAGTTACCTCGTCATCCCGAACTTGATTCGGGATCCATCAGAGCCCGCTCCCGACCTTTGTCGGTATAAAAGGACCCAGAATCAAGTTAAGGGTGACGTTCACGCGTCTTCAAAACCCGCCGATGTCGAGTGCGTCGGCCAGCCCCTCGCCGGTGCGCGGCTCCGTGCTCGCAGTCTGTGCGGCGCGTTCCAGTACGTGCGGGTTGTCGACGTCGGTTGTCTTGACCAGTTGCCTGACGACCTCGAACCGGAAAATCAACGTCCAGATGAACGGCACCAGCAAAACCAGCGTCACGAACCCGGCGACGGCGAATCCGGCAAGATCGGCGATCAACGCCGCGTCGGCCGGGCCGCCGTAACGGAGTTGCTGGCCGGCGCCGATCAGCGACGGCGCAAATACGCCCAGGAGTGCGGCGAACGCGGCCAGGATCACGACGATGCACATAACGCCGACCAGGAACAGCCACCAGAACGGCAGTTGCGAATGGAACGCCGCGTCGCCGAGCCTGAGCCCACCGATTTGCAGCCGCGCCTGGCGTACCCGGTAAAACATAAACCCGAGCAACCCGAGTGCATCGGTCAGCAGCACCAGCCCCCCGATAATCGCCACGGCCTCGCGCTGATCGGTGTCGAGGGAATTGAACTCGACGCGTGTGCCGAAACCGAACTCCATTACCGCCCAGAGCGCCAAGCCCACGTTGATCAAAATTGCGGCGAACACGGGCATCCATGCGGCGAGAAGGGACCGGGCATTCCCCTCGAACCGGAACGTCAGATCGCCGAGGCGGGTATGACGCACCTGATAGCGCCAAAGGTCGATCTGCATCCACGGATAGGCGGCGCCCAGCGTCAGCACTATGAGGACCGTCCACCCGGCAGCCAGTTTGAGATACGCCCACGTCGAGCCGTCCAGGCCGAAACGGACGCCGCGCCAGCGGGTCCGGCTCATGCGATAACGCCACATGCGGTAGAAGCCGATCTGCAGCAGCGCGAACAGCACGATGTAGTAGGTGGCTTCCAGCGCAATGTGCATTTCCGGATGGTGCGGCGGCACCAGGGTGTTGATAGCGCCATAGATCAGGCCCAACGGAAACAGCACCGCGATGACGATCAGAAAACCGACGAACAGTTCGCCGCCGGTGCCGGTGTATTCCAGAGGATCATCGAGCAACGAAACGTTGCGCCAGAAAAAGCGGCGGATGTTGGTCTTGGCCCAGAACCGGTAAATACCCAGCGTGATCAGCGTCAGAAGCGCATTCACGACCAGAAGCCCCGCGAACCTGCGCCGGGTCGCGTTGAAGGTAAGGGCAGGCTGCCCTGCTGTTTCTTGTGCTTGATCCATCAGCCGGGACGGTCTCCACTTGCGGCCATGCGCGCTGCCCACTATCGATGCACGAAAGAGAAGGCGGCGGCAAGACGGGGGGAGCCGTTTGGGCGTATTGAACAATATCATGGCGTTCCTGAGCCGCTATGCACCGCAGGCGATGGCGGGGGGTATTTTTCTCGGCCTGTTGATGCCGGGGCTGGCCTCGCAGCTGCGCCCTTATCTGGCGGAAGCGGTCTGGGGGCTGCTGTTCCTCGCCATGGTGCGCATCGAATTCCGCGACGTGGTCGAACGCATGCGCCGCCCGATGCTCGTCATCGCTCTGGTGACGTGGATGCTGGTCATTACGCCATTGTTGATGACGTTGATTCTGATGGGGGTCGACCTGCGCCCCGGATTGGAGGCGGCGTTGATCCTGACCGCGGCCTCGTCGTCGCTGTTTTCGACCCCGACGTTGGGGATCATGTTCGGCCTGGACGGTGCCCTGTTGCTGATCGTTCTGGTGATCACCACGCTATTGGTGCCGATCACGCTGCCGCTCGTGGCGCTGACATTGCTGGGTTTCGACATGGGGGCGGACCCGTTCGCGATGATGGGGCGAATGTCGGCGCTGGTCCTGTCGTCGGCGGCCGCGGCGGTGGTCGTCCGCAGGCTGATGGGCGGTCGGCGCGTCGAGCGGTCGGCGACGTTTTTCGAATCCGTCGCCGTCGTCCTTTTGATCGGTTTCGCCATCGGCATCATGGACGGCGTCACCGACCGCCTGATCGGCGACCCGGCCTATATCGTCTTCGTCGCGGCGATATCGTTCGTCGTCTATGCCGGGATGATGGCGGTCAGTTACGTGGTCTTCATCCTTGCAGTGCCGGGGGCGGGCAAGCGCGCGTCGATCAGCGCCGGATTTATTTCGGGCACCCGGAATCTCGCCATAATTCTGGCGGTATTGCCGGCCAGTGTGGACCCGGATGTGCCACTCTTCTTTGCGGTGGGACAGTTCCCTATATACATTATGCCGATCGTGCTGAAGCCCGTCTTCCGGCGGTTACTGAGTTGACGCAGTACGGACGCGAAACTGTAACGACCGCAAGCGGAGTAGAGGGATTTGCGACATTGGAAATTCTGGCGCCGGGTGGCATTGATTTTCGTTCTGGTCGTGGCCGGATCCGCGGTCACCGCGCTGGACCGGCATAACGTGAAGGCCGACTGGCGGACGGCGAGCCGCGAATCGGTCGGGATTGCCCCCGATCCGGCCCAGGTGCGCGACGCCGTGATCCAGGTTTATGGGGCCCGGGCCTATAACTGGCGCGGCTATTTCGGCATTCATACCTGGGTCGCCGTCAAGCCGACCGACGCGCCGCGCTTTACGGTTTACGAGGTGATGGGGTGGCGCGCATACCGGGGCGGCGATGCGGTGGCGATTTCCAACCGTGCGCCGGACGGCCGCTGGTACGGCGCACCGCCGTCGATCCTCGCCGACATCCGGGGCGAAGGCGTGGACGAGCTGATCAAGAAAGTCGACGCGGCCGCCCGCAGCTACCCGTACAACGAGACCTATACCGTCTGGCCGGGGCCCAATTCCAATACCTTCACCGCCCACGTTGCCCGCGCCGTGCCGGAACTGAGCCTGGATCTGCCGCCGACCGCGATCGGCAAGGACTATATTCCCGACGGCGGAATTTTCGCCCAGGCACCGAGCGGCACCGGATATCAGGTTTCATTGTTCGGTTTGCTTGGTATTCTGGCGGCAAGAGAAGAGGGGATCGAGGTCAACATCCTCGGTCTCACGTTCGGATTGGACCTGGCCGAGCCGGCGTTGAAGCTGCCGCTGGCGGGGCGGATCGGGTCCGGCAACGTTAGCGGGGGTTAAACCGACGAAATGAGTGTTTGGGGCAAGGTCATCGGCGGCGTCGCCGGGTTTGCCGTCGGCGGACCCATCGGTGCGATCATCGGCGCCGTTGCCGGCCACCACGTGGTCGACAAGAACAAGAAGTCCGGCAGGCTGGATAAGGACGACAAGCAGGTCGCTTTCACGACCGCCGTCATCGTGCTGTCGGCGAAAATGGCCAAGGCCGACGGCCGCGTCACGCGCGACGAGGTCGATGCCTTCAAGCAGCTGTTCCACATCGAACCCGAGGACGTCCCGACCGTTGCCGCGATCTTCGACGAAGCGAAGGAAAGCGCGGAAGGTTTCGAGCCTTATGCCGAACAGATCGGCGAGATGTTCAAGGGCGACTGGCATCTCCTGGAAGAGATCATCGGCGCCCAGTTCCACATCGCCAAGGCGGACGGGGTCATCCATCCCGGCGAGGTCGAATACCTGCGCAAGGTCGCACTGCTGTTCGGTTTCTCCGAACGCGACTTCGATCGGCTGCAGACGATTTACCTCGGCGGCTGGAAGGGCCAGGGCGGGCGTTCGGTGCGTGCCGACGACGCCTACGATATCCTCGGCGTGTCCAAGGACGCGTCCGAGTCCGCGATCAAGAAGGCGTACCGGGATCTGGTCCGGGAAAACCATCCCGACACCCTCATGGCCAAGGGCATGCCCGCCGAATTCGTCGAGCTCGCCAACGAAAAACTGGCCAAGATCAACGACGCCTACGACCGCATCAAGAAGGCGCGCGGGTTCAATTAGTCTCTCCCTCTCATCTTTCGAGACGTGCGGTGCGCACCTCAAGATGAGGATTGCATCTCCGTCTCACCCTGAGGAGGATGCAAGGCATCCGTCTCGAAGGGCGAGGCGGTGACGAAGAAGGATTTGTCATGCCGCTGATCGGCGTCGTCGCTGCGCTCGCGAGCGTGACACTTTGGGGCTGCAACTTCGTTGCCGTGAAGGTCGCGGTTACCGACGTGCCGCCGTATTTCGTGACGGCGATGCGGTTCACGCTGTTGGCGATCCTGCTGTCGCCGTTCCTGCGGGTGCCGAAGGTGCGAACAAAGGACATTGCCGGATATGCGCTGATCATGGGGCTCGGGCATTTCTCGATCATGTTCTATGCGATTCAGTTCCTCGATATTTCGACGACCGGGATCGTTTTGCAGTTGGGGACGCCCTTCGTCGTGCTTTTGGCGTGGCTGATGCTGGGCGAGACATTCGGTAAATGGCGGATGGCCGGCATGGCGTTGGCGTTCACCGGGATCGTGATCCTGATCGGCGTGCCGACGGTCGGCGTCGATGTCACGGCGCTCCTGATCCTCGTCGTCGCTGCGTTCATGTGGGCGCTGGGCTCGATCCGAGCCAAGCAGATTCCGAACGTGTCGCCGTTCAGTCTGATCGCGTGGATGGGCCTGATCGTGGCGCCCGTGGCGCTCGGCCTTTCGTTCGCGTTCGAAGCAGATCAGGTGGCGCGGCTCACGTCCGCGCCGCCGCGGTTCTGGTACGGCCTCATTTATATGACGCTGGCCAGTTCGATCGCCGGATACGGCCTTTGGTACTGGCTATTGAACCGCTATGACGTGACGGCGGTCGCGCCCTACAATCTGCTGGTGCCGCTGATCGCGGTCGGCAGCGGCGTAACGGTCATGGGCGACGAGTTGACGCTGACGAAGCTGATCGGCGGCGGCATGATTTTGGGCGGGGTGTCCCTGATCACGGTCCGGCAGATGGTGCTGGCAAGGCGCGCGCGGCGCGTCTCGACTTTGCAGGGGCCGCCGACATGAGCCGCGATATCGAACCCGACTGGCGCTCGCCCAACTTCAACAGCCGCGAAGGTGCGCCGATCGACATGTTGATCCTGCACTATACCGGCATGAAGACATGCGAAGAGGCGCTTGAACGTCTCTGCGATCCGCAGGCCGAGGTCAGCGCGCACTATCTTATCGACGAAGACGGCACGGTTCATCGGCTTGTCGATGAGGCCGAGCGCGCGTGGCACGCCGGTGTCGCGTCCTGGCGCGGTGAGACGAACGTCAACAGCCGCTCCATCGGGATCGAACTCGTCAATCCGGGGCACGAGTGGGGGTATCGGGATTTTCCGGCCAGGCAGATGCAGGCGCTGGTCCCGCTGTGTCAGGAGATCATCGGCCGTCACGGCATTCCCGCCCGCAACGTGGTCGGTCATTCCGACGTCGCGCCGACGCGGAAGCTCGACCCGGGCGAAAAGTTCGATTGGGCGATGCTGGCCCGGGCCGGGATCGGGCTCTGGCCCGATACGGACAACCTGCCGGCGCCGTGCGAAAATTACGAAGTACTCAAGTTGTTGGTTGAGGTCGGCTACGACGTTACCAACGAACCCGCCGCCATTGCCGCCTTCCAGCGGCACTTCCGCCCGCGCCGCTTCGATGGCAATGCGGACGAGGAAACGCGCCGTACACTTGCCGCGGTGCACGCTCTTATATAATGTCCGCCGGCCAGACGGTTGGATGACCGCTCGTAGCTGTCCGAAAGGTGCTGCGGGAGGAAAGTCCGGGCTCCACGGGGATACGGTGCCGGGTAACGCCCGGCGGGGGCGACCCTAGGGAAAGTGCCACAGAAAGCAAACCGCCCGCATTCATGTGGGTAAGGGTGAAAGGGTGCGGTAAGAGCGCACCGCTCGTTCGGTAACGCGCGAGGCATGGTAAACCCCACCGGGAGCAAAACCGAATAGGGACGATGGCGCTTCGGCGCAGGCGCATCCCCGCGCTATCGTCCGGGTAGGTTGCGTGAGGCGTCCGGCAACGGGCGTCCCAGATGAATGGTCATCCATCGCCTTCGGGCGGGGACAGAACCCGGCTTACAGACCGTCTGGCTAGAATTTTCTGTCCCGGGCGTGCGGCAAACACCGCGCGCCCGGGTTCATTTTGAGCGATAGCCCCCTCACCTGTCCTCTCCCCCGCTTGCGCGGGGAAGAGGGACCCTGGCGAGCTTCAATCCTTAGCCTCTCTCCCCCTTTGAAGGGGGAGAGGTTGGGTGAGGGGGGTAAGCGTGTTCGACTGAGTTGAAATCACCCGCCCCGAAAAGACCCAAATCCGCCCATCGTTTCGACACTGAGGACTGCGATAGAGGAATCGCGAAAGTCGCGGAATGCCGCGGATTCCCTTGGGCTTTCGTTAACCATATGGGGACGGAACCCATTGACGCCCATAAAAACCCATGATATCCCAAATTATCCCATAAAGGGTACGTGCGCCAAATCCGGTCACGTGTTCGGGGGGAAGACGGCAGAAGCCGTTTTTAACGCGTTGGAATTAAGGAGCCCTAAATGGGCGTCTTTACGGGAACACACACGAACAAGGTCGATAAAAAAGGCCGCGTCTCCGTGCCCAAGACCTTCCGCTCGCTGTTCGACAGCGAGGGGTTTCAGGGTGTCTACGTGTTTCCGTCTTTCCGCCAGTCCGCGCTCGAAGCCTGCGCCGAAAGTTTCATGGAGCGAATCGTCGACAGTCTCGAAGACCTGCCGATGTTCTCCGACGAGCAGGACGACCTGTCGATCATCGTCGAAAGCGCGCAACGCCTGCCGTTCGACGGCGAAGGAAGAATCGTCGTTCCCGAAGACTTCCTGGGCAATGTCGGGATCAAGGACGAGATCACGTTCGTCGGCCGCGGCCGGACCTTTCAGATGTGGGCGCCGAAAGCGTACACCGATGCCCGCAAGCCGGCGTTCGAACGCGCGAAGACGCGGGGCCTCACCCTCAAATTGCGGCGTCCGTCGGATGCCGGCGGGGAGGGCTGAGCCATGAGCGAAAAACACATCCCCGTCCTGCTGGATGACGTGGTGGATGTTTTGGCGCCCCGCGATGGGGCGGTTTATGTCGATGCGACCTTTGGTGCCGGCGGGTACTCGCGTGCCTTGCTTGAAGCCGCCGACTGCACCGTCTGGGGCATCGACCGCGATCCCGACGCCGCCGACGCGGGCAACGAAATGGCCGCCGGTTACGGCAACCGGCTGACGGTTCTTAACGGCCGCTTCGGCGACATGCGTGAACTGCTGATGGGTGTCGGCGTGACACAGGTCGACGGGATCGCGCTGGACCTGGGCGTTTCCTCCATGCAGATCGACGACCCGGCGCGGGGCTTTTCGTTCCGCTTCGACGGACCGTTGGATATGCGGATGGAGCGCGACGGCATGAGCGCGGCGGACGCCGTCAACAAGCTCGCCGAAAAGGAACTCGCAGACATTATCTATCGCTACGGCGAAGAGCGCGCGTCACGGAAGATCGCGCGCGCCATCGTCGAGCTTCGCGAACAATCGCCGATCACCCGCACCGGCCAGTTGGCCGAACTGGTGCGCCGCGTGGTCCGGCGGTCAAAGGATGGCATCGATCCGGCAACGCGCACGTTTCAGGCGCTCCGGATCTACGTCAACGAGGAGCTGGCCGAGCTGGACCGCGGCCTGGCTGCCGCCGCCGCGCTGTTGCGTGAGGGTGGCCGTCTGGCCGCGGTCTCGTTCCACTCGTTGGAGGACCGTCGCCTGAAGACGTTCTTCCAGGAGCGGAGCGGCGCAGGCCCGCAGCCGTCGCGCCACATGCCGGTCAAGGGCGACGAAGCTGCCACCATTTTCGAAGTACCGGAACGCCGCGGCCGGGTGCCGTCGGACGCCGAGATCAACCGCAATCCGCGCGCCCGCTCGGCGCGCCTCAGATGGGGTGTGCGCACCGCAGCCCCGCTGCCGGAAGCGGCGTGAGGGTGTGGGCATGATCATCAAACGTTCCACCCTGATGCTTCTTTTACTCGCCGCGGCCGCCAGCGTGGCGCTGTTCGTCGTCAAGTACCGGGTGCAGGACCTTGACGACCAGATGCGCAATCTCAGCCACGAGATCGTCGAGACCCAGGAAAGCATTCACGTCCTTAAATCCGAGTGGGCGCACCTGAACCAGCCGGCACGCCTGCGCACTTTGGCGGGCAAATACCTTGAAGTGGGGCCGCTGGATGCGGAACGCATCGGCGATGCCGATAAGATCCTGGATACGCTGCCGGCCCGTGCCGAGGAAGCGTCGAAGGACGCCGAGATCACCAAGCCGGAGGGCGTGCAATGACCGCCCGTCAGCTTCCGCCCGCGAGCGAACACCGCCGCATCGAAGGTTTCGGCAAGCAGGCGCTGGAAACCGGCCGCAACCGGCTTCTCGTCACCGCCGCCGTCATCGCCATCGCGTTCGCCGGGATCGGCGCGCGGCTTGTCGATCTTGCGGTGATCGGCCAGACCGAGCAGGACGACCGCGCCGCTTTGACGACGCAACCGCCGCCGCTGGTCAGCCGCGCGGATATCGTCGACCGCAACGGCGTGGTCCTTGCGTCCAGCCTGCCGACCGCTTCGCTTTACGCGGATCCTTCCGAAGTCATCGACCCCGAGGATGCCGCCCGCAAGATCGCCGGTGTGTTCCCGGACGTCGATGCGGACCGGCTGGCCAAGCAACTCGCGGGCGATGGCCGCTTCATTTGGGTGAAACGCAATCTTTCGCCTGAACAACAGCTCGAAGCCAACCGCCTGGGTCTGCCCGGGTTCGACTTTATCGAGGAAGAGCGCCGCATCTATCCGCACGGTCCGTTGAACGCGCACGTGCTGGGCGCGACCGATATCGACGGGAACGGGGTGTCGGGTGTCGAGGCCTATTTCGATCAGCGCCTGCGCCAGAGCGCCAATCCACTGTCGCTGTCTCTGGACGTCAGGGTGCAGTCGATTTTGCGCGCCGAGCTATCCGCCGCCGTCACCGAGTTCAAGGCCTTGGGCGGTGCCGGTGTCGTCTTCGACGTGCGCACGGGTGAAACCATCGCGCTGGTGTCCCTGCCCGATTTCGATCCCAACGACCGCTCCACGTACGTGGGTGAGGCGCGCTTCAACCGCGCCACCAAGGGCGTCTATGAGATGGGCTCGACGTTCAAGCTGTTCACCGCGGCGATGGCGCTGGATACCGGGACCGTCGATATGCAGGGCGGCTACGACGCGACCCAGCCGATCCGTATCGCGCGCTTCGCGATTTCCGATTACCACGCCGAAAAGCGCTGGTTGAGCCTGCCCGAAATCATCGTCCACTCGTCAAACATCGGTGCGGCAAAGATGGCGGTCGATGTCGGCGGCGCGGGTCAGCAGGCGTATCTGAAAAAGTTCGGCCTGATGCGCGATGCGGCCCTGGAGCTTCCCGAAATCGGCCATCCGCTGACGCCTTCGACCTGGCGTGAGATCAACACCATGACCATATCTTACGGACATGGGATCGCGGTGACGCCGGTCCAGTTGACGGCGGCCATCGGCTCGCTGGTCAACGGCGGCATGCTGCGTCCGGCGACGCTTCTGAAACACGAAGCCGGCGCGCCCGTCGCGGGGGAGCGCATCCTGTCCAGTGAAACGTCCGACAAGATGCGCCAGTTGATGCGTCTCGTCGTCGCCAAGGGCACCGGCCGTAAGGCCGACGCGCCCGGCTATTTCGTCGGCGGCAAGACCGGTACGGCGGAAAAGCAATTCGGCGGGGTCTATAAAAAGAAAGCGTTGATGTCGTCGTTCGTCGGCGCGTTTCCGATCCAGGATCCGCGTTACGTCGTGTTTGCGATGATCGACGAGCCGGTCGGCAACAAGCGCACCTTTAATTACGCGACCGGTGGCTGGGTCGCGGCGCCCGTGGTCAAACGGGTGGTGTCGCAGATCGGACCGTTGTTGGGAATCTTGCCCGAGGCCGTGACCGATGAGCCGTTGCCGCTGCCGCCGATCGACGACGAGCGGCTAAAACCGAAGATCGCCAGCGATACGCTGGTCAAGAAGGCGTCGGTGTCGACAGGTGTCGTGCGCCCGGCACGTTCGTTGAAGACGTCGCCGACGATCCGGATCGAAGCGCCGCCGCCACCGCCGTTGCCGAAACAGACGGCGATGCCGCCGCCGAAACCGCCGGTGGACGAAACGCCGGACGAAAGAATTGCAAGAAAGACCCGTGAAGCGCTGGAGCAGGCCTTTGCGGCTCAATGATATTTGGGATGAAGACACTTTGAACGCCATGGACGACGCACTCAGCCGTATCGAGATCACAGGGGTGACCTGCGACTCGCGGCGTGTCGAGCCTGGCTTCGTCTTCGCCGCTTTACCGGGATCGGCGACCGACGGACGTCGCTTTATCGATGACGCCGTCAAGCGGGGTGCATCCGCAATCATCGTCCCGATGGATGGCGGCGATCTGCCGTCGCTCGATATTCCGGTTATCCACGAAATCGATCCGCGCCGCCGCTACGCGCTGCTGGCCGCCGGGTTCCATGCGAGCCAACCGGCGCACATCGGCGCCGTCACGGGCACCAACGGCAAAACGTCGGTCGCCTGGTTCGCGCGCCAGCTTTTCAACCAAGCCGGGCTTCCTGCCGCCAGCGCAGGCACGCTCGGCATGCTGGGGACGGCATCCGACGGCTCGGTCCTGTCCGAGATCAAGGGCGCTTTGACCACGCCCGATCCCGCCGATCTGCATCGCGACCTCAAGACGATCAAGAGGGCCGGCATCGAGCACATGGTGATCGAAGCGTCGAGCCATGGGCTGGATCAACGTCGTCTAGACGGGGTGCGCGTCAGTGCCTGTGCCTTCACCAATCTCAGCCGCGATCATCTGGATTATCACCGGACCGAGGACGCTTATCTCACCGCCAAATTGCGCTTGTTCGACACGTTGACGGTTGAGGGCGGTCAGGCGGTCGTGAACATGGACGCCCGTTTCGCCGAAGCCTTCGCCAGCGCCGCGCGCTGCAGGGGCCTGGAAGTCATTACCGTCGGGACCGGCGACGACTGCCGCCTCAGGATCGCCGACGCCCGGCCGATGCCCGCCGGGCTTGACCTCAGGGTAGAGATCGACGGCAAACGTCACGACCTTCAGGTGCCGTTGATCGGCGCCTTCCAGGGATCGAACGCGATGGTCGCGCTCGGGCTCGTCTCCGCGCTCGGGATCGATCCGGAAAAATGCATATCCGGGTTCGGCGTCCTCAAGGCGGCACCAGGACGGATGCAGTTCTGCGGTACGCATGAAAGCGGCGCCGGGGTCTATGTCGACTACGCGCATACACCGGACGCGCTTGAAACCGTTCTCAAGGCGGCCCGTCCGCACGCCGAAGGCCGGGTGCATGTGGTGTTCGGATGCGGCGGCGACCGCGATCCCGGCAAGCGCCCGGAGATGGGACGTGCCGCGGCCAGGTTCGCCGACGTGGTGATCGTTACCGATGACAATCCGCGCAGCGAGAACGCCGCCGAGATCCGCAAGCAAGCCATGAACGGCGCCCCCGATGCGACCGAGATCGGCGGCCGCCATGACGCCATCCGCGCCGCCGTCGACGGCCTCGAAAAAGGCGACGTGCTGGTGATCGCCGGCAAGGGACACGAACAGGGCCAGATCGTCGGCGACCAGGTGCTGCCCTTCGACGACGTGACGGAAGCAAAGGCCGCCCTCGGGATCAGCGACGGGCAGGGCGCGCTATGACCCCAACCCCGCACGCCCCGCTCTGGACCGCGAAGGAGGCTTCCGAAGCGACCGAAGGCGCCATCGCCGGCGACTGGGTTGCAAACGGGGTCTCCATTGATTCTCGTGCGCTCGAACCGGGCGACCTGTTTACCGCGTTGAAGGGACCCAATCACGACGGTCACGATCATGTCGCCGCCGCCCTCGACGGCGGTGCCGCCGCCGCCATGGTGGAACTGCGCTTCAACGGCCAGGTCCCGGCGGAGCGGTTACTGAGGGTGCCGGACACCGTCCAGGGGCTGCGCGATCTGGCAGCCGCCGCCCGGGCGCGCACGGATGCAAAAATCTGCGCCGTCACCGGAAGCGTCGGAAAGACCGGCACGAAAGAGATGCTCGCCGCCGCATTGAGTTGTCAGGGCAAGATCGCCGCGACAGCGGGGAACCTGAACAATCACTTCGGGTTGCCTTTGTCGCTCTCTCGCATGCCGGCCGACTGCGACTATGGTGTGTTCGAGATGGGCATGAACCATGCCGGTGAAATCTCGCCGCTCTCGCATCTGGCGCGGCCGCATGTCGGATTGATCACCACTGTCGCCCCGGTGCACATCGAATACTTCGACAACGAGGAGGGGATCGCCGACGCCAAGGCCGAGGTCTTCGACGGCCTCGAGGACGGCGGCGCGGCAGTTTTGAACCGCGACAATCCGCACTTCGACCGACTGGCCGAGAAAGCACGGGCGGCGGGGGCGAAGATGATCTGGGGCTTCGGTGTTCATTCCTTCGCCAACGCGCGTTTGCTGGCCTACGAACCCGACGCGACCGGGGCCCGTGTCGAAGCAACCGTGGGATCGCGGCATCTGAAATACCGCATTGCCATGCGCGGCAAGCACTGGGCTTTGAATTCCATTGCCGTACTGGCGGCAGCCACGTCGCTCGGCGCCGATCCGGAACAGGCCGCCGGAGCGCTGGCAGATGTTACGCCGACCAAGGGGCGCGGCCAGGTGTTCACCGTCTCACTCGAAGACGGCAGCGTGAGCGTGATCGACGAAACATATAATGCCAGCCCCGTTGCGGTGCGTGCCGCGTTCGACGTGCTGGCCGCGACCAGGCCCGGCCGTGGCGGCCGTCGCGTCGTGGTGCTGGGCGACATGCTCGAACTCGGCAACCGGGCACGCGACGAACACATGGGCCTCGCCGCCGACATCAAGAAGCACGATTTCGATCTGGTCTTCGTTTGCGGCCAGTACATGTCGGACGTTCTGGATGACTTGCCCGATGATCTGCACGGCGCCCGCACCGGCACGTCGGCACAGCTCGCCGAGCATGTGACCCGGAAACTGCGTGCGGGCGATCTGGTGCTCGTCAAAGGTTCCGCCGGGGCGCACATGAACAAGGTCGTGGACGCCATCCGCGCGATGGGTGACGTCACCGACGGCGGGGAGAGCGCGTAATCATGCTGTTTCACATCCTCTACCCGCTTGCCGATCAGTTCAGCGCGCTGAACGTTTTCCGCTACATCACGTTCCGCACCGGCGGTGCGATGATGACGGCGCTGATCGTCAGCTTCCTGTTCGGCCCGGTAATGATCGAACTGTTGCGCGCTCGCCAGGGCCAGGGTCAGCCGATCCGCGACGACGGCCCGGAATCTCATCTGCTGACGAAGAAAGGCACGCCCACCATGGGGGGCGTGCTGATCCTTCTGGCGGTCTGCAGCGGGACGCTTCTTTGGGCGGACCTCACCAACCCTTATATCTGGGCGGTGCTGGGCGTGACCGTCGGTTTCGGCGTCATCGGTTTCCTCGACGATTTTCTCAAAGTCACGAAGCGTAATTCGAAGGGGCTGGCCGGGAAGCTCAAGCTGGCGATGCAACTCGCCATTTCCGGCGTCGCCGCGTTCTGGGTGTTGAGCCATCTCCCCGATCAGCTACAGACCACGCTCGCGGTGCCGTTCTTCAAGGATCTGCTGCTGAACCTCGGCTGGCTGTTCGTGGTGTTCGCGGTGTTCGTGATGGTCGGCTCATCGAACGCCGTCAACCTGACGGATGGCCTGGACGGCCTCGCCATCGTGCCTGTCATGATCGCGGCCGGCGTGTTCGGGATGATCGCTTACCTCGCGGGGAACACGATCTTCTCCAACTATCTCCAAATTCATTACGTCCCGGGGTCGGGGGAATTGGCGGTCTTGTGCGGCTCTCTGGTCGGGAGCGCGCTCGGCTTTCTCTGGTTCAACGCCCCGCCCGCCAAGGTGTTCATGGGCGACACCGGTTCGCTGGCGCTGGGCGGTGCCTTGGGCGCGGTCAGCGTCGTTACCAAGCACGAACTGGTACTGGCCATCGTCGGTGGCTTGTTCGTGCTCGAGACCGTCTCGGTCATCGTGCAGGTGGTGTCGTTCAAACTGACCGGCAAGCGCGTCTTCGCGATGGCGCCGCTGCATCATCACTTCGAAAAGAAAGGCTGGGCGGAATCGACCATTGTCATCCGCTTCTGGATCATTGCCATGATCCTGGCGCTCGCCGGTCTCGCCACGTTGAAGTTGAGGTAGGCCGTAGATGATCGACGTATTTCCATTCGATGGTCTGCCGGTGCCGGTCCTGGGTCTGGGACGCAGTGGCCTTGCCGCCGCCAAGGCGTTGTATCGCGGCGGCGCGGAAGTGTGGGCGTGGGACGACAACGAAGCCGCGCGCGCGCGTGCCGCCGAGGAAGAGGGGGTCGAAATCGTCGACCTGACCACCATCGACTGGCGCGAAGCAACGTCGCTGGTATTAAGCCCGGGCATTCCGCACACGCACCCGAAGCCCCACCCGGTCGTTCGCATGGCGCGTGAGGCAGGTTGCGAGATCATCGGCGATGTCGAACTGCTGGCCCGCACGCAGCGCGACGCGGCGTACGTCGGTATTACCGGCACGAACGGAAAGTCGACGACCACCGCATTGATCGGGCACATCTTCCAGACCTCGGGCCGCGAGGCCGAAGTCGGGGGCAATCTGGGCATGCCGGCTTGCGCACTCGAACCGTTGGGGCCGGACGGCACCTACATCCTGGAGATGTCGTCCTATCAGTTGGAGCTGACGTTCTCGATCACCTTCGATGTGGGGGTGCTTCTGAACATCAGTGCCGACCATCTGGACCGGCACGGCGGTATGGACGGCTATATCGCCGCCAAGAAACAGATTTTCCACCGCCAGACCAAGCCGCGCACGGCGGTCATCGGGATCGATGACGAGTTTTGCCGCGCCATCTATGCCGACTTGTATGAGAAAGACGAACAACTCGTCGTCGGCATTTCCGCGAAGGAACGTGTGCATGGCGGGGTCTATGTCATCGACGGCGTGCTTTACGACGATACCGAGGGCAAAGAGACGCCCGTCATGGATCTGAAGACCGTTGCTAGCCTGCCGGGTGAACACAACTGGCAGAATGCCGCGGCGGCCTATGCAGCCTGCAAGATGGTCGGTATCGCACCGCACGCGGTGATGGCGTGTATCAACAGCTATCCGGGTCTCGTCCACCGCCAGGAGCCGGTCGAGATCGTCGACGGTGTCGGCTTCGTCAACGACTCGAAAGCCACCAACGGCGAGGCGGCGGCCCGCGCGCTGGCCTGTTACGACGACATTTACTGGATCATTGGTGGGCGTCCGAAAGAAGGCGGCCTGAAGGCCTGCGCCCCCTATTACGAACGAATCCGGAAAGCCTATCTGATCGGCGAAGCGGCAATGCAGTTCTCCCACGAACTGGACGGCGAAGTGCCGTTCACGATCTCGGGGGATCTCGAAACCGCCACCAAAGCCGCGTTCGAGGACGCCAGGAAAGCCGGTCTGCCCGAGGCGGTCGTCCTGCTGTCGCCGGCATGTGCATCGTTCGATCAGTTCACCAGTTTCGAGGAACGCGGCGATCTGTTCCGGGACATCGTCGAGGCGCTGCCGGGCGATCACATGGACCCGTTCGAGGAACCGGGCGTCTTTCCCGGCGCCGCCAAGCCGGAGGGTGCCCTATGAGCGCCTTGAACCGCACGGATACGAGCCTGCTGGGCCGCTGGTGGTGGACCGTCGATCGCTGGACGCTGGCCGCGGTTGCGCTTTTGCTCGCAATCGGCGGGGTGATGACGCTGGCAGCGTCGCCCGCCGTCGCCGAGCGGATCGACGTCGGATCGTTTCATTTTATCAAGCGACAGGCGGTTTTTTTGGGCCTCGGTGCATTAACCATCTTCGGGGTATCGCTGATGTCGCTGAAGGGGGTTCGCCGCCTCGGTATCCTGTGCACATTGGGTTCGTTGTTCCTGATGCTGATGACGCTGTTCTTCGGTGCCGAGATCAAGGGCGCGACCCGCTGGCTGTCTATCGGCGGCTTCTCGTTGCAGCCCTCCGAGTTCGTCAAACCGGGGATTGCGGTCGTTGCCGCATGGCTATTCGCGCGACAGCGGATGGATGACAGTTTCCCCGGCTTCCAAATGTCGATCGCGGTCTATCTGGTCACCGTCGCGATCCTTCTGATGCAGCCCGATGTCGGCATGACCATCGTCGTTTCCGTGGTCTGGGGCACGCAGTTCTTCGTTGCCGGGTTGCCGCTGGTTTTCGTCGCCCTGATCGCCGTCGGCTTCGTCGGCGCCGGGATCGGCGCGTATTTCACCTTCGATCACGTTCAATCGCGGGTCGACCGGTTCTTCGGGCCGGATTCCGATATCGGCTATCAGGCGTCGCGCGCCATCGAAGCGTTTCAGCGCGGCGGCATCGTCGGACGCGGTCCGGGAGAGGGCCGGGTCAAGGAAGTCCTGCCGGACGCGCACGCAGACTTTATCTTTGCGGTCACCGGCGAGGAGTTCGGTCTTCTGGCGTGTCTCGTGCTGGTGGGGTTGTTCACGTTCGTGGTCCTGCGCGGCTTCGGCCGGGTCATGAAACGCGACGATCTGTTCGTCCTGCTCGCCGTCACCGGGCTTCTGTCTCAGTTCGCCGTGCAGGCGCTGATCAACATGGCGTCTTCCGTCAGCCTGATCCCGCCCAAGGGCATGACGCTGCCGTTCATTTCGTACGGAGGATCGTCGACGTTGGCGCTCGCCATCGGGATGGGCATGGTGCTGGCGCTGACCCGCGACCGCCCGGAAGAGGGAGGCGGCGGTTATGGCAGATAAACGCCTCATCGTTCTTGCCGCCGGCGGGACCGGCGGTCATGTCTTTCCCGCCGAAGCGCTGGCGCGTGAACTGATGAAACGCGGCCACAAGCTGGCACTCGTCACCGATCGCCGCGGCGACGTTTATGGCGGCGCGCTGGGCGAGATCGACACCCATCGTATCCGCGCCGGGGGTATCGCCGGCAAGGGACCGCTCGCCAAGATGAGAAGTGTCGCCGAGCTGGGGATGGGCACCCTACAGGCGCGTTCTTTGTTGCGCGATCTTGACCCTGCCGCCGTTGTCGGCTTCGGCGGCTATGCCTCGATCCCGACCATGATGGCGGCGGGGTTCGCCGGGATCGCGACCGTACTGCATGAACAGAACGCGATCCTGGGCCGTGCCAACCGCTTGTTGGCCGGGCGGGCGCGCGCCATTGCCGTGTCGTTCCCGGAAAGCCGTGGCATTCCCGCGAACGCCGAGGGCAAGGTGACGCATACCGGTATGCCGGTCCGGTCTCATGTGCTCGACGTGCGCGACACGCCCTATCCGAGCTTCACCGACGAGCGCCCCTTCAACATCCTGGTGCTGGGCGGCTCACAGGGTGCGCGCGTCCTCAGCGACGTTATCCCCGAAGCGATTGGCAAACTGTCCGACAAGCTGAAATCGCGCCTTAGCATCACGCAACAATGCCGCCCCGAAGACCTCGAGAATGTACGCGGTACGTATAAGCGTCTGGGCATGCAGGCCGAGCTTGCGAGCTTCTTCGACGATGTGCCGGCCCGGCTTGCCGCCGCGCATCTGGTGATTTCGCGCTCCGGCGCGTCGACGGTGGCCGAGTTGCTGGCGGTCGGCCGACCGGCGCTGCTGGTGCCCTACAGATACGCTATCGACGACCACCAGTCTTTGAATGCGCACGCCGTCGACGAGGTGGGTGCGGGCTGGCTCATACCGGAAACCGATTTTACCGCCGACAGCCTGGCCTCCCGGCTCGAGTCCATGTTCTCGATGCCGATGATCCTGGAAAAAGCGGCGGAAGCGGCACTGAAAGCCGGCCGCCCGGACGCGGCCGACCGGCTGGCGACACTGGTCGAGCAGACCCTCGACGGTGAGAACGGTAAAGACAACAGGGAGGCGGCATGAATTCCGGCGTAAGATCGATTCCGCTCAACATCGGCACGTTGCATTTCGTCGGCATCGGCGGCATCGGTATGAGCGGGATTGCGGAAATCCTGCACAACCTGGGCTACAGCGTCCAAGGCTCCGACATCGCCGACAGCGCCAACGTCAAACGGCTGCGTGATCTGGGAATCAACGTCGCCATCGGCCACGCCGCCGAGAACGTCGCCGACGCGACCGTCGTCGTGATCTCGTCGGCGGTCAAGAACGACAACCCCGAAGTACGCGCCGCCCGTGAAAAGCTGATCCCGGTCGTGCGCCGCGCCGAGATGCTGGGTGAGCTGATGCGTCTCAAATGGTCGATCGCCATCGGCGGGACGCACGGCAAGACGACGACGACATCGCTTATCGCCGCGGTCCTCGAAGCCGCGGACATGGACCCGACCGTGATCAACGGCGGCATCATCAACGCCTGGGGGAGCAATGCGCGGCTGGGCGACGGCGACTGGATGGTCTGCGAGGCCGACGAGTCCGACGGCACCTTCCTGAAGCTGCCCGCCGCCATTGCCGTCGTCACCAACATCGACCCCGAGCACCTGGATCATTACGGCGACTTCGACGCCCTTCGGAAAGCCTTCGACGCGTTCGTTGAAAACATCCCGTTCTATGGGTTCGCAGCCCTTTGCATCGATCACGCCGAAGTGCAGGCGATGATCCCGCGCGTTTCTGACCGGCGGATCATCACCTACGGCTTCAGCCCGCAGGCGGACGTGCGCGCGGAGAACATTCAACCGGGTCCCGCAGGGACGACCTATGACGTCACCATTTCCAATCGCAAGACCGGTGAGAGCCGCGAGATCAAGGGGTTGCAGCTTGCCATGCACGGCCTTCACAACGTGCAGAACTCGTTGGCGGCCGTCGCCATCGCCTGCGAAATGGGCTTGAGCGACGAGGTCTTGAACAAGGCGCTTTCCGGCTTCAAGGGCGTGAAGCGCCGCTTCACCCACACCGGCACCGTCGACGGCATCACAATCATCGACGACTACGGCCATCACCCGGTCGAGATCGCAGCCGTCCTCAAGGCGGCGCGCGACGTTGCGCCCAACAACGTGATCGCGGTCGTCCAGCCGCACCGCTATACGCGGCTGCGCGACCTGTTCGAGGATTTCTGCACCTGCTTCAACGCCGCCGACGCGGTCGTCGTTGCCGATGTCTATCCGGCGGGCGAGGCGCCGATCGAGGGGATTGACCGCGACGCGCTGGTCGAGGGGCTCCGAGAACGCGGGCACCGGACCGTCGTCGCGCTGGAGAGCGCCGAGACACTGGCTGAAACGATCAGCGAGATGGCGACGGACGGCGATTTCGTGGTGTGTCTGGGGGCGGGCAGTATCTCCGCCTGGGCCAACGCCCTGCCTGGCGAACTGGAAACGCTGCGGGGCAAGACGCGGGAGGCTGCGAATGATGGCGGCTGAGCGTCACGCGCCCCACCTGATCGACCGTATGCCGGACGTGCGCGGCAGGCTTCTCGCCGACGAGCCGTTGGCGAAGTACACATGGTTCCGCGTCGGCGGTCCGGCGGAGGTTCTGTTCGAACCCGCCGACCTGAACGACCTGTGCGATTTCATGAAAGATCGTCCCGGGGACGCCGATATCACCGTCATCGGCGGCACCTCCAATATCTTGATCCGCGACGGCGGCGTGCCCGGTGTCGTGATCCGTCTGGGTAAGCCGTTCGCCTACATCGAAACGGAAGGTGCTGAAGTTCGCGCCGGCGCGGCGGCGGCCGACATCAATGTCGCGCGGCGGGCGGCGGACGCGGGCATATCCGGTCTCGAGTTCATGGTCGGTATTCCGGGCACGGTGGGTGGTGCGTTGAAGATGAATGCCGGCGCCTATGGAAGTGAGATCGCGGACATCTTCGAGAGCGCGGTCGCGGTCGACGGCGAGGGTGGGATCCGCACCCTCACGGCCGATGACATGGGGTTTGCCTATCGCCACACCGATGTCGCCGACGATCTGATCTTCACGTCCGCCGTCTTCAAGGGACGTACGGGCGATGCGGACGACATCAAGACACGCATGAAGGAGATCCAGGACCAACGCGAAGCGTCTCAGCCGGTTCGCGAGCGCACGGGCGGTTCGACCTTCGCCAACCCGGATGGCCACAAGGCCTGGCAGCTGGTCGACGAGGCCGGTTGCCGCGGACTCACCATCGGTGGGGCGCAGGTCTCGCCCGCGCATACGAACTTCCTGATCAACACTGGCAATGCGTCGGCGAGAGATCTGGAGACACTCGGCGAGGAAGTGCGCCGCCGGGTCATGGACAAGTTCGGGATCGAACTCCGCTGGGAGATCCGGCGTCTTGGAAAAACAAAAACAAACGGCCCTCGGGAGGTTGACCAATGACGAGACATGTCGCGGTGCTGATGGGCGGCTGGTCGGCGGAACGCGAGGTTTCGCTGTCGACCGGCGCCGCATGCGTGAAAGCCTTGAAGGAAGCAGGCTTTGACGTGACGCCGATCGACGTCCAGCGCGATATGGGCGCATTGATCACGCGGCTCTATCCGAAACCGGACGTGGTGTTCAACGCCCTTCACGGTCGCTGGGGCGAGGACGGCTGCGTCCAGGGCCTGCTGAATATCCTCAATATTCCCTATACGCACTCCGGCCTGATGGCCTCGGCGCTGGCGATGGACAAGCCGACCGCGAAAAGCCTGTTCGAGAGCGCCGGCCTGCCGGTCGCCAAGCACGTGGTGACGTCCGAAGAAGAAATCCGCAAGGGCGACCCGATGCCGCGGCCCTATGTCATCAAGCCCTGCAACGAGGGCTCCAGCGTCGGCGTCCACATCGTGCGCGAAGGCGATAACGCGCTCAGCTTCGAAGGAACCGGCTGGCCGCACGGCGACCGCGTGATGGTCGAGGAGTTCATCGAAGGGCGCGAGTTCACGGTCGCCGTCATGGGCGACCGGCCGCTGACCGTCACCGATATCTCAACGGAACGAAATTTTTACGATTACGACGCTAAATATGCTCAAGGGGGATCGAAACACGTTCTTCCCGCCGACGTTGACCAGGGGACGTTCGACGCCTGCATGGACACGGCCCTGCAGGCTCATCGGACTCTCGGATGCCGGGGCGTTTCAAGAGCCGACTTCCGCTACGACGGAGAGAAGCTCTACCTCCTGGAGGTCAACACGCAGCCCGGCATGACGGCGACGTCGCTGGTGCCGGAGCAGGCGGAATACGTGGGTATTTCCTTCCCCGAATTGGTGACCTGGATGGTCGATAACGCGGAGTGCGACGAATGATGTTTGGGCGCAAGCAGAACAAGAAGGCCGAAGCCGAGCGCGCGCGTCCGCAACCGCGCCCGCGGGTTCGTCCGCTGTGGCGCCGCGCCTGGTTTATCCCGTTTATCGCCGCCGTCATCATGGGGACGGCCGCCGGGGGCGGTTGGTGGGCGATCACATCCGGCAGCGCCAAGCAGGCGTATGACAGCGCGCGGTGGTCCGTCATCTCGGCGACCGCGTCGATGGGATTCCGGGTACAGGAAGTGATGGTTTCGGGCCGTCAGCAGACCGACCGCGGCACGTTGATCCGCGCCCTTAACGTATCGCGCGGCGCGCCGATCCTGGCATTCGATATCAACGCCGCCAAGGCGCGCCTTGAAAAGTTGCCGTGGGTGCGCGGCTCGACCATCGAACGTATGCTGCCCGACACGATCCTGATCAGTATCGTCGAACGTGAGCCGCTGGCCCTCTGGCAGAAGGACGGAAAGCTGCATCTGATCGACGCCGACGGTGAGGTCATCCTGTCGGACGGGATCGATAATTATGCCGATCTGTTGATTGTCGTCGGCGAGGGTGCCGAGGCGCATGCCGCCGCGCTGCTGGCTTTGCTGGGCACCGAACCGACGCTGATGCAACAGGTCAAGGCCGCGACGTGGGTCGGCGGACGCCGATGGAACCTGCATCTCAAGGGCGATATCGACGTGCGTCTGCCCGAAGACGACGCGCAGGGTGCGTGGGCCAGGCTCGCCACCTATCACAAGAATCACAAGGTGCTGGACAAGAACGTAACGGTTCTCGATCTGCGCATTCCGGACCGCCTCATCGTCAAGACGGGGCCAAAAACGAGCGGTCAGGAAACCTGAGGAAGATCGGTTTGAGTTGGGGTTGAGAGAGTAACGCGAATGAAAAGAAACGGTGCAACGCTGAAGCCGAGATCGGGGTATGTCGCCGCGCTGGACATCGGCACGACCAAGATCTGCTGCCTGATCGCCAAGCCGCATGTGGATCGCGGTCCTTATGGTGGGGGCGGTCCGAAGGTCGTCGGTATCGGCACGCATCAGGCGCACGGGATCCGGAACGGCGCCATCGTCGATATGGACGCCGCCGAACACGCGATCCGCGCCGCCGTTGAGCGCGCCGAGCAGATGGTCGGCGACAACATCGAGCGCGTCGTCATCAACGTCTCGGGCGGCAAGCCGAAATCGAAGCTGGTGTCATGTGAAGTGTCCATCGGCGGACACGGCATAACCGAACACGACATGCGCCGCCTGATGGATCCGTCGGTGTTATTGAAGGACAAACCCGAGGACCGCGAGATCGTCCATAAGCTGCCGGTCGGCTTCAGCGTCGACGGCAACAGGGGCGTGCGCGATCCGATCGGCATGTACGGCGAGACGCTGGGCGTGAACGTGCACGTCGTCACCGCGCAGACGGCGCCGCTCAGGAACTTGAACGCCGTTGTCGAACGCTGCCACCTGCACGTGGACGCGATGGTGGTCTCCCCATTCGCGTCGGCGCTGTCGTGCCTGGTCGACGATGAAAAGAAGATGGGTGCGGCGTGCATCGATATCGGCGGCGGCACCACCGGCATCGCGCTGTTCTTCGACGGCGAGCTTGTCCACACCGACGTCATTCCGGTCGGCGGCAATCACATCACCAACGATATCGCACGCGGTCTGTCGACCCCGTTCGGTCACGCGGAACGGATGAAGAATCTTTACGGCACCTGCCTGCCGTCGGCATCCGACGATGCGGAAGTCATCCAGGTGCCTCTGGTGGGCGAGGACGACGAGACCGGCACCGTGCAGGTGCCGCGTTCGATGCTGGTCGGGATCATCCGTCCGCGCGTCGAGGAAATCATCGATCTGGCGCGCGAGCGCCTGGAAAACGCGGGCTTCGCGCAACTGGCCGGACGCGTCGTGCTGACCGGCGGGACGTCGCAGCTGACGGGCATCTCGGAAATGGCGTCGCAGGCGTTCTCGCATCACGTACGGCTTGCCAGCCCACGCCCGATCGAGGGGCTTGCCGAAGCCGTCGCCGGACCCGCGTTCTCAGCCGCTTCCGGCTTGCTGCAATACGCGGTCGCCGCCGCAGCGGTCCCGATGGAGGCCGAGATGGATATGACGCAGCCGCCCAATGGGCTGCTCGGCCGTATCGGCCACTGGTTGAGGGAGAACTTTTAATGGGTTTTTCAACGGAATTCCGAACGCTCGGCGCCTTCGCGCCGGGTGGAGAGGTCACGAGGTCACATCAAACCGATAGGAGCGGAGATTGACATGAGTATCAACATTAGCGTCCCCGAGGGTGCCGAAACCCCGGAACTCAAGCCGCGCATCACCGTACTCGGTGTGGGCGGTGCCGGCGGCAATGCCGTCAACAATATGATTTCGAAAGAGCTGCAAGGCGTTGACTTCGTCGTCGCCAACACCGACGCGCAGGCGTTGGTGCGGGCCAAGACGGATCGCCGTGTGCAGCTCGGCCAGGATGTCACCGAAGGACTGGGCGCCGGTTCGCGCCCCGATGTCGGCCGTATCTCGGCCGAGGAAAGCCTGGAGAAGGTCATGGGCGAGCTTGACGGCGCGCACATGGTGTTCATCGCCGCCGGTATGGGCGGCGGCACCGGGACCGGTGCGGCGCCTGTGATCGCCAAGGCGGCCAAGGAACGCGGCATTCTGACGGTGGCCGTGGTCACCAAGCCGTTCCAGTTCGAAGGATCGCACCGCATGCGCATCGCCGAAGCGGGCATTCAGGACCTGGAAAACTACGTCGACACGCTGATCATTATTCCGAACCAGAACCTGTTCCGGATCGCCAACGAGAACACCACCTTCGCCGACGCCTTCGCGATGGCCGACGAAGTCCTGTATTCGGGCGTGCGTGGCGTCACCGACCTGATGACCATGCCGGGCCTCATCAACCTCGACTTTGCGGATATCCGTTCGGTCATGGGCGAGATGGGCAAGGCGATGATGGGCACCGGCGAAGCGAACGGCGAACGCCGCGCGCTGGAAGCTGCCGAAGCGGCGATCAACAACCCGCTGCTGGACGATTCCTCGATGAAGGGCGCCAAGGGTGTGCTTATCAACATCACCGGCGGCATGGACATTACCCTGTTCGAGGTCGACGAAGCCGCGAACCGTATCCGCGACGAGGTCGATAACGATGCGCACATCATCATCGGTTCCGCCTTCGATCAGGAACTCGATGGCCTGATGCGCGTTTCGGTCGTTGCCACCGGCATCGACGCGATTGCGTCCGAACAGCCGCGTCCGCAGGTGCTGACGGTTTCCGAACGGGCCGAGCCGCGCCGTATCCAGCCTGAAGCGCCGAAAGCGCCGGAAGCGGCCGAACTGCCGCGCCGCGTGCCTGCCGCGCAGCCTGCACCGGCCGCCGCCGAAGCGACGCCGAAGCCGGCTGCCGCCACTGCGCCTGAGGCCGACGAACCGGCAACCGCCGAAACCAAAGACGAAGCCGACGCGCAGATCGATCTTGAGGACGCTCCCGCGTTCGAGATCAAGGACACCCCGCGTCCGGCAGCTGCGGCAGCCGAAGAGGAAGAAGCTGAATCGGACCTGAAAGCCGTTGCCGACGAAGCGGCGGACGAGGCCGATGACGATCTGCCGCTTGAAACCGCCGAAACGGGCGACGCGCCGACGCCGGCCGCCGCCCAGGAAGACGACGCGCCGACGCCGGCCGCCGCCGAGGAACCGGCCCAGCCGGTCGCTGCCACACCGAAGATGGGTGCGACGGATGCCTTCATTCCGAAACCGGCCGTGGGCGTCGACAACGACAAGCGAGAGGTCGCCGAGAAAGCTGATCCGATGGCCGAAGCCGATCTGATCAACGGCGGCAAGGGGCCGGAAGAGAAGAAACCGGCCGCGAAATCGAAGTCGAGCCTGTTCGAACTGGTAACCGGCACCGGCAAGGCGGCAATCGACCGGGTAACCGGCGGGCAGCGTACCGAACAGGTCACGCCCGCGCGCAATACCGGCGAGCCGAAGGCGGAACGGATCATGACCCCGAGCGGCGGCGGCAGCCGCGCTGCGGTCGGTCAGGCCGCTTCGCAGGCCGTACCGCAGCCGACGCTGGGCGGTCTCGATCCCGAGGACCGTATCCAGGAATCCACCGAGGATGACGACGATCTGCTCGACATCCCGGCATTCCTGCGCCGCCAGGCCAACTGATTGGACGGTCTGCGGCCGTGAATCGCTCCTATCACGGCAGAGGGGCGCCTTCGGGCGCCCCTTTCGCTATTCGGCGCGTAAATCGGGAGTGTTTCAAGGTGGCAGGTAAGTAACTGTTTTTAAATGGAATATACGTAACATTCCGAAACATTAGTTGATTTGAGTGGATCAGGCCCGTTTGCTACACCAATGATCAACAAAAGCACTTAAGTTTATGGGCGCAAAGCGCTCGGGGGTTTAGCAAAATCATGTTCGATCAGAAAGACGAAGCCGCGATGACGGAACAACTTCTCGATGAGCCGGTGGTTCGTCAGCGCACGTTGAAGTCTTCGATCAACTGCACCGGGGTCGGCCTCCACTCCGGCAACAAGATTTCCATGACCATGAAGCCCGCCGATGTCGATACCGGCGTGATTTTTCACCGGACCGACATTCAGGGCAAGGGCGCCGTCATTCCGGCGCGCTTCGATCATGTCGTCGACACGCGGCTTTGCTCGGTTCTCGGCAACTCGGACGGCGTTACGGTCGGTACCGTCGAACACGTGATGGCTGCGCTGGCAGGTTGCGGCATCGATAACGTCGTCATCGAACTGAACGGTGCCGAAGTGCCGATCATGGATGGCAGTTCCGAGCCGTTTGTATTCCTGATCGAATGCGCGGGCATCGTCGAGCAGGATGCGCCGCGCCGTGTTATCCGTGTTCTCAAGCGGGTCGAGGTTGCGTACGGTTCCGGCCATGTCGCGATTTCCCCGGCGGAAACGCAGATCATCGATTTCGAGATCGACTTCGACAGCCAGGTGGTGAACCGCCAGGAAATGAGCCTTAAGGTCGTCAACGGTGCGTTCCGTAAGGAACTTGCCAAGGCGCGCACCTTCGGCTTCCTGCACGAAGTCGAAGCGCTGTGGGAAGCGGGTCTCGCCAAGGGCGGCTCGCTCGACAACGCCATCGTCGTCGGCCATGAGGGTGTGATGAACGAAGACGGTTTGCGCTTCGATGATGAGTTCGTGCGCCATAAGGCGCTGGATGCGATCGGCGATCTTTACCTCGCCGGGGCGCCTGTGATCGGGCGTTTCGAAGGCGTCTGCTCCGGTCATGCGGCCAACAACAAGCTGCTGAAGGCGCTTCTCGCCGACGAATCGGCCTGGGAATGGGACGTGCTGCGCGGTGAAGCGGTGAACCATGCCGTCGACGGCGGTATCCAGGCCGAACGGATCGCCGTCGCGGTCTGATCTCCCGGCGCCTACCGAGGGCGCGGCTTTTAGCGGAATCCCCGAAATTTAGCGCCTTTCAAGGTGTCTCCGCCCTTGCGGATTCTTGGGTTCGACGTGATATACTCCGTGACGGTCCGATCCCAGAATTGGCGGGAATAACAATCCGATGGTACGCGATCACCGGTCTTTGAAAGTCTTGGCGGCGGCGCTTCTCGTGATGGCGACGGCTGCGTGCACCATCAATGAAGATCCCGAATACGTCGAGCGTCCGGTTTCGGAGATTTACAACTCCGCCATGAACCTGATGAAGGATGAGCGCTACAAACAGGCGGCGCAGGAATTCGACGAAGTCGAGCGCCAGCACCCGTATTCGGTATGGGCGACAAAAGCGCAGCTTATGGCGGCGTATTCGTATTACCAGTCGAACCGTTACGACGATGCGATCATCGCGCTCGACCGGTTCACGCAGTTGCATCCGGCCAACCGGGACGTCGCTTACGCGTACTATCTCAAGGCGCTCTGCTATTACGAACAGATTTCCGACGTGGCACGCGACCAGAAGATGACGGAACTTTCGCTCGATGCCCTCAACGAGGTGATCAAGCGCTTTCCCGATTCCGAATACGCCCGCGACGCCAAGATCAAGATCGACCTGACCTACGACCACCTTGCGGGTAAGGAGATGGAGATCGGGCGCTATTACCTGAACCAGAAACACTATCTGGCTGCCATCAACCGCTTCCGGACGGTCGTCGATAAGTACGAAACCACCACGCATGTCCCCGAAGCCCTGCACCGGCTGACGGAGGCTTACCTAGCGCTCGGTATCCCCGGAGAAGCGCGCAAGACCGCGTCGGTCTTGGGGCACAACTTCCCCGGCAGCGAATGGTATTCCGACTCGTATTACCTTTTCGAAGACAAGCCCAGGCCCGGCAACGAAGAAAAGCCCTGGTACAAAGTTTGGTGATACTGGTGACGACGACGTTTCCGGGAGTCCGACGCCTATGCTGACCCGGCTTGCGATCCGAAATGTAGTCCTTATCGACAAACTCGACCTCGAGTTTGCGCCCGGCCTTGCCGTTCTCACCGGCGAAACCGGCGCGGGCAAGTCGATCGTCCTGGATGCGCTCGGCCTCGCTCTCGGCCATCGCGCCGAAGCCAGACTTCTCAGAAAGGGCACCGATCAGGCGACCGTGACGGCGGTCTTCGAAGTGCCGATGGATCACCCATCGCGCGCCGAACTGACGGAGGGCGGTCTCGATGCATCGGAAGAGGAACTGATCCTGCGCCGGGTGCTCGGCGACGACGGGCGCACCAAGTCGTTCGTCAACGATCAGCCGGTCAGCGTCGGTCTGCTCAAGCGGATTGGTGAGCATCTCGTCGAAATTCACGGCCAGTTCGAAACGCAGAGGCTGCTTGATCCGGCAGGCCATCGCGCACTGCTGGATGCCTATGGCGGCTTCGACGATCAACTGGACAACGTCGCACAGGCATACAGGACGCTCCGTGACATGCAGGCATCGTTGTCGGCGGCCGAGGACGCGTCCAGAAAGGCGCGCGAGAACGAGGAATTCCTGCGCCACGCGGTCGATGAACTGGCCAAACTCGCACCCATCAAGGGCGAAGAGACCGCACTCGCCGAACAGCGCCGCATGCTTCAGCATGGCGAGCAGATATCGGCGGCAATAACGGCGGCGATGGAGGCCATCAGCGGCGATGCCGGCGCCGATGAGACCCTCGCGCGGGCGCTGGGCGAGATCGAGCGCGTAGCCCCCAAGGCAGGCGGGCGTCTGGACGAGACCTTAGGGGCCCTGCAACGCGCCGTCAGCGAGGTTGCGGATGCGGGCGGGTTTCTCGAGCGTGCCCAGGCCGATCTGGAGATCGATCCGCAGGAACTGGAAGCGGCGGAGGAACGGCTGTTCGCCCTCAGGGCGCTGGCCCGCAAGCATGGTTGCGAGGTCGATGCACTGGCGGACGTGCAGGCGAAGCTTGAGACCGAACTGGCCGACGTCGATGCCGGAGGGCAGAACGTCAAGCGGCTGAAGGCGGAACTGGAGAAAGCGAAGAAAACTTACGAAGACGCGGCGTGCAAGCTGAGCGCCCAGCGCCAGAAAGCGGCCAAGACCCTCGACAAGGCGATGGCGGACGAGCTGGCGCCCCTGAAACTCGGCCAGGCCAGGTTCGAAACCGGGATCACGCTTGCCGACGAGGATAAATGGGCGGCCCATGGTATCGACCGGGTCGCGTTCAGCGTCGCCACCAACCCCGGCAGCGAGCCCGGTCCCTTGAACAAGATCGCATCGGGCGGTGAATTGGCGCGCTTCATGCTGGCCTTGAAGGTCGTGCTGGCCGAGGCCGATCCGGTCCCGGTGCTGGTGTTCGACGAGGTCGACGCCGGGATCGGCGGGGCCGTCGCGGCGGCGGTCGGCGACCGGCTGCAGCGGTTGGGGTCGACCGCGCAGATCTTCGTCGTCACGCACTCGCCGCAGGTTGCCGCAAAGGGGGCACGTCATCTGTACGTGCGCGAGGGCGCCGAAGGGGATGGCATGCGGACCGAGGTGGTGCCGTTGTCGGGCGACGAACGCCGCGAAGAAATCGCCCGCATGCTGTCGGGTGAAACCGTCACTACCGAGGCGCGCGCCGCCGCCGACAGTCTGCTGAAAGGGGCGGCTGCGTGAGCGAAGACAGAAATGCGCTGCGGGATATACCGGTCGACAAGCTTCTGAAACACGACGCCTACGACGAACTGGCGGCGCTCGCCGCCGAGATCGCGGCGCATGACGCGGCCTATTATCAGGAAGACGCCCCGAAGGTTTCGGACGCGGAATACGATGCGCTCAGAAAGCGTAACGACGAGATCGAGCGGAAGTTTCCCGACCTGGTGCGCGACGACAGCCCCAACAAGCGGATCGGTGCGGCAGTGGCGCAGGGCTTCGGCAAGGTGAGCCACAACCCGCCGATGCTGTCGCTTGGAAACGCCTTTTCCGCCGACGACGTCGTCGAGTTCTATGACCGCATCCGCCGGTTCCTGAGCCTGTCTCCGGAGGAGCCGGTGGAGATCGTCGCCGAACCGAAGATCGACGGTCTGTCGGTGTCGCTGAGGTACGAGAACGGCAAGTTCAAACAGGGGGCGACCCGGGGCGATGGCCGCGAGGGCGAGGACGTGACCGAAAATCTTCGCACCATGGGCGAGATTCCCGACACCATCGAAAACGCGCCCGACGTGATCGAGGTTCGGGGCGAAGTCTATATGTCGAAGACCGACTTCTTGTCGCTCAACCAGCGCCAGGACGAGGCGGGCGGCAAGGTCTTCGCCAATCCGCGCAATGCAGCCGCCGGCTCGTTGCGCCAGAAGGACCCGTCGGTGACGGCGGCGCGTCCGCTCAAGATATTCCTGTATGCATGGGGTTATGTCAGCGGCGTCAACGCTCAGGGTTATGGGGGCGAGGTCGACTGGCCGGACCAGTGGTCGTTCTATGACCGGCTGAAGAAATGGGGTTTTCCGGTCAACCCGTATGCGACCGTCTGCAAGACGTTCGACGACACGATGGCGCTCTACGAACGGCTGGGCACCGATCGCGCGACGCTCGATTACGACATCGACGGTGTTGTCTATAAGGTCAATCGGCTCGACTGGCAGCAGCGTCTGGGTTTCGTCAGCCGCGCACCGCGCTGGGCGACGGCGCACAAGTTCCCGGCCGAGAAGGCGACGACACTGGTCAACAAGATCGATATCCAGGTCGGCCGTACCGGCACGCTGACGCCCGTCGCGCACCTTGAGCCCATCACGGTCGGCGGCGTTGTCGTTCAGCGCGCGACCTTGCATAACGAGGACTATATCCGCGAGAAGGACATCCGCGTCGGCGACCGGGTGTTGATCCAGCGCGCCGGCGACGTCATCCCGCAGGTGCTGGAGGTCGATCTCGACGCCCGCAAGTCTCCGGCACCGGACCCGTTCGAGATGCCCCACACCTGCCCCGAATGCGGCAGCCTGGCGGTTCGTGAAGAGGGCCAGGCGGCATGGCGTTGTACCGGCGGTCTGATCTGTCCCGCGCAGGCGGTCGAACGGCTCAAGCATTTCGTGTCCAGAGAGGCATTCGACATCGAAGGTTTCGGCGCCAAACATATCGAGGCGTTCTGGCAGGAGGGTATCGTCAAGGCGCCGGCCGATATCTTCCGTCTGGCCGAAAAGCGCGACGAGATTGCAGGACGTGAGGGGTGGGGCGAGAAATCGGCGGACAATCTGATTGCCGCAATTGAACACAGGCGTGCCATAGAATTGGCACGATTCATCTATTCACTGGGTATTCGTCAGGTCGGACAGGCCACCGCGCGCCTGCTCGCCAGCCGTTATGGCAGTTTCGCAAACTGGCGGGACGCGATGATTGCGGCGGCGGACAGGAACTCGGAGGCTTATGCCGAACTCGTCGACATCGACGGAATCGGGCCGTCGATGGCGGATGACCTTATCGGTTTCTTTGCCGAGGATCACAACCTCAGCGTGTTGGAAGATCTGGAGCATGAGTTGCAGATCGAGGACTTCGTTACCGCCGATACATCGGACTCACCGATCAGCGGCAAGACGCTTGTCTTCACCGGAAACCTGGAAGCGATGAGCCGAGGCGAAGCGAAGGCGCGCGCCGAAGCGATGGGCGCGAAAGTGGCTGGTTCGGTTTCTAAGAAAACGGACCTTGTTATTGCTGGCCCCGGCGCGGGTTCTAAGCGTAAAAAGGCGGAGGATCTTGGCGTCCAGGTAATCGACGAGGACGCGTGGATGAAAATCCTCGATGGCGACGCGCCGCAAATGCAACTTTTATAGTATTAATGGTTTCAGAATAGCCCGTTATATGGAATTGTGCGTGCCGTCACATTCCTTGTTTTGGTATAGTCATAAAATAATCAGGACGACTAACTCCTTAGGAGGAAGAATAAAATGCCCCATCCAACAGACGTTCATGTCGGCCACCGCCTTCGTGAAGTACGTATCATGCGCGGTCTTACGCAGACTCAATTGGGTGAACGTCTCGGTATCAGTTTCCAACAGGTCCAGAAGTACGAGAAAGGCACGAACCGCATCGGTTCGAGCCGTCTGTGGGATATGTGCGGGATATTGGACGTCCCGGTAAGCTTTTTCTTCGAAGGTCTCGGAGACGAGAAAGCCGACGACGAGAAGATCTCGCGGCGTGCGTTGCAGTTGGCCAAAGAATTGGACCGGATCGAAGACGACGACGTGAAGACGAACTTTCTGCAACTGCTGAAAGTCTACAATACCAACTGAACCGTCGAACGATCCCTTGGGGGGCAGGGGATCGGCCGGGGTCTTGGATTTACAACCAGTACGGGGATGGAGCGTTTGCCGCCGATCGGCGGCACGCGGTTACGCTTCTATTCGAATGATCCGGTAACGGTATCCAGATCATCGGCGTCGGCATGCACCGACCACTCGACGCGTTCCTTATGAATGCGGAACACCGCCGTCACGAGCGTACAGCCGTAATCGTCTCCGCCATCGCCCGGGCGGCGGTGGACGCTTTCCTGGCCGGCTTCGCCGCGCTGAAACAGGATATTTTCGGCCCGTTTCGGGTCGCCCCCATCCGCAAGATACGCATCGACGGCCCGCTGGCGGTATTCCGACGATGCCGTCATGGTCTGACCGAGCGCGGCGAAATGGTCGTCGAGCAGATGGTTGGCGTGACCGGCGGCGGTATCCACGGTCCGGATGACGCTGGCCGACGCCGGCGCCTCGATCGACATCGGCTGTTCCACCCCCATCATCCCGATGGCGTGATGAAAACCCGACGCGCGGTCGGGACGCCTGAGGTGCGCGATCACGTCGGGGATGCTGTCGGCTTCAAGGACGGCACGGCAGACGAAGTGCCGGGGAATACCCGGTTTCAGGTCATCGGCCCGCACGTTGTTGATGGTCTGCACAAGCCCCGCCTCGGTCACGGCGACACTATGTCCCGCGAGCATGCCGGGGTAGAGGTAGCTTTCGAAGGCGGGCGCGCCGTCGGGCTTTGCCCTCAGCCAATAGCGGTGCGCCATGAAATCGCCCGAACCGTCCTCGTTATGGGCGATCACGGCGGGGATACCCTTATCAAAATCACCGGCGGAGATCACGGTCGTGCAGGCGTCGTGCATGGCGTCCAGGCGCGCTTGCGCGGTCTCAGGCGGGAAGCGCAGGTCACCCCTGCAGTTCCACAGGAACAGCGTCTCGGCGTCGGTGCCGATCCCCTCGGCCATGCCCTCAAGTTCGGCCATGTGATGCGGATAGGCGGCCGTGGCCGCATCCCGGAGTGCCTTCAGGTAATCCGATCCCTCGAACTGCGCCCTGGTCTGACGGAATTCGTGATTGAGGGTCACGGCGTCGTTGAACGAGTCGCGGACCGCAGCGCCGATCTGGCGGCCGAGGTCGGCGGGCGCGCCCGCGGCGTCGATAATTTTAATGGTGTCGGTCATGTCGGGTTTACAGGAACTGCTCGAGATAACGGTGAAACGCGCCCACCCGGCTTGGGTGTTGGCGGAAACTGCGAAGAATTTCGCCACAGGCGGCCTTGTTCTTCTGGTCCTGGGCCTTGGCACCTTTCTCGCGTGCGGTGTTGAAAGCTTTGACGGCCCTGGACGAATCCTGATCGTTGGCGGTCACATGGGCGAACATGCGCTCGATCTTGCTGGTCAGCGGGTCCGTGTCCTCGCCGCAGGTTTCCGCTCGTCCGGTCAGGTCGCCTAATTTCCGCGCCGCTTTCGTGGCATTCTCTGCCGACATCACGGGGCGGGTCGACACCGGCAAGGCGCGCATCGTCTTGAAGCGGGGATCGGCGTGGATGATTTCGGCCGCGGCCGGATCGCAAGGGCTGGTCAAGGTATTGCAGACGGAGATACGTGCGAAGAACGCGGCCCATTGCTCGCCGGTCTTCGGCGAATTGACCGGGCTGCCGGGGTCGTTCTTGTGGCCGGTCCAGACCCGGCGGACGGCGAAGGTATAGAAATCGCCGATGAACACCTTTCCCATGGCGAACAGCGTCGTGTCCGCCGGGGTGTCCTTGACGCTGGTGCAGTGCGCGGTGAAGGAGGCGGTGGTGCCGATGGTTGCTTTATCACGTTTGATCTCGGAAATCTTCGGCTTGGCGCAACCGGCGGTCATCGCTTTGGAAAGATCCTGGGCGACCAGCTGGACAACGCGGTCCTTCTGGCTTTCGGTGCGGGTAATGACGACGCGCTCGACGACCCCGCCCTCGGTCATGAAGTTACGGCGCCATTCGCGGCGGATACCGGTCTCGGTTTTTTCCGGGGCACCGCCCGTCCAGTTGGGCGGCGGCGGCGCCACCAGCACTTCGCCGTTGAAAGCCGATTGCGGCTCGGCCCGCCCCGGAAGCAGGGCGGCCGTGACGGCGGCGGCGAGGGAAAGGGCGCGCAGGTTCATGCATCCCTTATACGCGCCACGGGGCGACAAGAGAAGGGGCCGCGTAAGCCCCCGTGCACAGACCAAAAAAAAGGGAGGCCGGTGGGGCCTCCCTCATGGAAACGCTTATCGGATTCGCCTTAGTGAAGACGGTCCGGAAGTTGCTTGATCGCGTCGTCGACCAGGGCGTCGGCTTTGCCGCCGCTCAGATTTTCGGCCAGTACCTGGCTGGTCGCCGCGATGGCGACGTCGACGGCACGGGCGCGGACCCGTTCGATGGCATGCTGCTCGGCCATCTCGATCCGCTCCATGGCAAGCTTTTCGCGGCGTTCCAGCGAGGCCTTCAGCTTTTCGCGGCCCTCGCGGTCCATGCGTTCGGCTTCTTCCTTGGCGTGCTGGATGATGTTTTCCGCCTCGCTGGCGGCGTCACGCTGCTTGCGCTGGTACTGGGCCAGAAGGTCCTGTGCTTCGTTGCGCAGGCGCTCCGCTTCGTCCAGCTCGGCTTTGATCTTATCGGCCCGCTCATCAAGGGCCTTGGACGCCATCTTGCCGACCGGCTTGGCAATCAATGCAACGAACAGGATGACGGCGACGGCGGTCCAGAAAGTGGGATCATTAAACATGCTGATCTCCCTCAGGCCTTGAGAACGCCGTCGACGGCGCTCTCCACCTTGCCGGATGCCGGCGCCTCACCGGTCAGCTTCTCGATCGCGTCGGCGGCGACATCGATGGCGACGTCGCGGACGCTCTCCATCGCTTTCTCCACCTCGGCGGCGATGGCCTTCTCGCTTTCGGCGATCCGGGCGTCCAGTTTATCTGAAAGCTCGGCTTCTTCCTTGGCGGCGGCTTCC
>MDSW01200753.1_pt1 | contig 57497 bp, 57 predicted proteins | sample 811171 | NCBI WGS metagenome assembly MDSW01 (sample SAMN05326641, study PRJNA326480) | marine metagenome | isolation source: seawater | place: Atlantic Ocean: North West | collected 2012
GTACATTAAGCAAAGAAGAGAGCAGAACGATGTAGGAACATCGCGAGATTGTGGCTGGACCTATATTCGGGGGTTGACCACCCAGATGTATCAAGATGAAATTTTAGTCCCCCTCCAACGTTGACCCGCCGTTTCTCTACCCCGTCCTTATAGTAGATAATGTCAACACCGTCGTAGACAATCTGAAGCAGGGTGGTGGTTGAATACGGCTCATTTGTTCCCAACACATCTCCACTACCACTCTCCCTGATTTGAAGAGTGCCGTCGATATAACAATACCAGGCGTAATCCAGGTTCTCCCAACTGTTGGAGGCTGTCGGATTGCTACCAAGACCGACCATACACCTACCGTTAGTCTGATCAGGAGTAAAACTGATCAGAGCTGATCCCACGTAGAACTCTTCGGTGTAGGCACTATTCGCCCACCCACTGTTCGTCCCGAAGGTTATACGGTTACCAGCAATTGAAGTGCTTCCATCTGTTGTAACCAGGGTCAGGGATGGGAAAGAATTCAACGTCGCTAAATCCCCCGCCCCTAGACCCGGTAGGGTAGTAGCGCCGAGATTGACCGGGTTTCCAGCTCCATCAGTATAAGAGAGTGTCCCGTCTGGGTTAAGAACGATGCCTGAGTTAATAAAATCTGCCCGGTTATCCGCTGTTGCATCAATCATAACGGACCCATCCGGGGCATAAATCTTTAGGGCATTCCCCTGAATGAGACCACTTTTGTCAAGCTGCCAGCCCTGTTTAGTGATAGAATTCCAATTATCTGATTGGATTATCCCGGCAATACTGGCATTGGTGATGACACCGTTACCGATCTGAGCCGCATCCGTGATCAACAGGCCTGTTGACAATTGATTGGCCCCGATAGTCCCCGCCAGGATTGTATCACCATCAATCAGGACCTTACCCAGATTGACCTGCATATCTGATCCGCCTTTATAGACGGCCAGAATGCGCTTGCTTTGCCCCGTCGCCGTGGTCAGGTTTGTGGTGGACCTTAATATGGTCTCACCCTTGTTGTAATAGACATATATCGTGCCGCTCGTCCAGTCGGCTTGACCGGACGTGATGCTTTTTGTGGTGACAGTGGAGCCCTCGGTGATAATGGCGCTTCCCGCCGTCCACGTGATCCGATCAGCGGTCGGGCTGTTGGCGGCAAAGGTGATCGCCTCAAAATCATATTGTGTCGTATCAAAGACCGGCTCCGGGTTCGTCAGCACCCCGATTTCCGCGCCCGCCTGATAATCGTTGTTAAAGGTATCCGTTACCCCGATCCTCAAATAATATTGAGTATTTGGATCGGCCGGAATTGTGATCAACGTTTCCCGACCGGAATAAACCAGATCCGCATTCAGATCGACCGGGCTGGTGGTCGATTTCCAGATCAGGACAGAGTCCCAGTCCGCTTCGCCCGGCCGGTCAAAGCTCACATAAATAAAACTGTCCGTCTTTTCCGTGGTTACCGTTGGCACGGCCGGCAGAGGGTTTGTGACATCAAGGATTGTCGGCGTCACCGATTCCGCGCCATTGGCGTCCACCTCCACCACGGATATCCGCAGGTCCCGGACCGCTGCGCCGCCGGAATCCGCTTTATTGGATTTATAATCATAAGTATAGCCAGGTTCTTTCGGCGTCACGGTCCTGAGCAGGATCGGGCTTGCCGGCGTGGTCGCGTCATAAATTTCGACTTTATAATGATCAAAGATCAGATTGCTGGATCCGTCCCAGGCAAAGGAGGGGCTTGGCCCCTCAAATGTCGCGGCGTCAAGTCCTCCCACAAGCCGCAATCCGGTAATATCGCCCGGAACATCCTGCAAGCCGTCAAGGATCAGGGTCGCGGAGGACGCCAGCCGTTTCGGCAGCTTGATACCCGTGGGGCTCACCGACAGCACGCGGATTTTAATGCTTTCCCCGGCCACAAGGGGATAGGGGACCTTGTATATTTCGTCGCGGGTTATTCCCAACAGCGTATACAACCCGTTCGGGTCCTCTTCATAAACCTCATAAGTTTCCGCCGCGCGACCCGGCGCAGCGCGCCAGGTCACCACTACTTCCGATTTATACTGCCCGGCCTCCACCACAATATTTTCCGTCAGGGTCAGACCCAGAACGGGCGCCGGGGCGGATGTATCCGGGTTATAGGATATCTGCGGATCAAATGGCGGAATCGAATCGGTATCTGCATCCTGGATCGCTGGCGCGCGGTCCACGACCGTCATTTCAAACTCCAGGTCGTCAATCGGATTGATCTCCTTGACCACCACGTCCCGAACCTCCTTGTCCGTCTCTCCGAAAGATACAAGGTCGCCGACGGCGGGGGAGGACGCGGCGGCGATCGGCGTGACAAACTCAAGTCGCCTGGTCTCCCCGGCAACGGTTTTCACCGCCGCGGTCATGACGATGGCGACGGGGATCGGCCGGCGGATCGCGACGCTGTAGGTCTTCCCGGACTCTATCTGGCAATATTCGTCCAGCGTGATTGCCGTCACATCGCCAGACCCGTCCGTCTCGATGCCGGCGATCTTGCCCACGGAAAGCCCGTGGCGCGGCACATCGTGATTAAGCACCACATAATCGCCCTTGCGGACATTGTAAGCATCAATCCCGGCCCGGAAGCTGATGACCTCGGGCCGCAGTTGCAGGTTGGCGAGATAATATCTGCCGTAAGTCCAGGCCGCCTCCTTGCGGGTAATGCCGGCCGCGGGCAGGTCCTCAATGACCTTTGCCGTCAATTCGTCATGGCCATCGGCATAGACGATCACGGCCGTCTCTTGATATTCCTGATCCTCATCGCCGTACAGGACCCGGAAGGCGTGCGGCATTTCTTTAAGGATAAAGCTGCCGCTCAAACCCCGCGTGTTGCGGGCCGTGAACATGCCGCGCGGCTCCGCCTGCACCACATCGCGCACCACGCCCAACTTGCCGCCATACCCGTCTCTGACCGCGCGGCCTACGGAACAGATTTCAGTGAGAAGATCCGCCATGTTCGTTTTTTGTTCGATGACTTTGTCATAGTAAAATTTAGCGGCGGCCGTCCGCGAATCTATCGCCTCGCAGTCTTGCCACCAGCTATAAATCGAGGTCATGTCAAGACGATTATCCGGCATTTTGTATTTGCTGGGCGCTCCCCGCGCCAGATAACAAAAGGCCGCCGCCGCCGCGCGGGTGCGGTGATTGGCCATCCGCGCGTCCTTCGCCGGACCCGCCGCCATGTCCCGCGTATCCTTCGGATCGATCCAGACCTGATTGACGTCATCCCAGTACGGATAAAGCCGCTGCACCATGGCGTTGATGTTGGAAAATGCCCCGCCGGACTGATCCGTCACCCTGATCTTGATCGCCAGGCGTGCCGTGCCTTTTTTCCTGATCGGCGGATCATTCTTGATGCTGCGGATCTCCAAAAGCTGGGTCTTGTCCTTGATCTTGTCGTCAGTGCTGGCGGCGGTCTGGCGGACGAGCCGGATTTCATATTGCCCGCGCGCGGGGAAAGAAATGGATTTCTGGAAGGCGCGTGGATAATCGGTCTGCGCCGCAAAGCTGTGCTGCGCGCTGCCGCTCGATGTGATTGGCGATCCAAAATCATCAGGGATATACACATTTCCCCCGAAAAAATTATACCACGGCCAATAAGTCGTCCCGCCGGTCGAGCTATAGACCGTTGTGATATTGTTCCAAGTCACATTGCCCACTTTCCGCCACTGTATTGTCACGGACACGGCTTTCGTGGATTTTTTTCCCTTGTCATTCCGCTTAATCAAACCTTCGGGGAAAAATATATCCAGTTCCGCGGCGTCGATATTCGCCTGGGTGGTCACAATCTGCTCCACGCCCGGCTCCAGCGTCAGGCCGTAACTGTCTGTCGTCACGTCATTGCTGTAGAGCTTGGGGTCCGGATCATCATCCCAACCCTGCAACACCTCAAGGTCCACGTCCTCATACTCTTTCAGGGGCGTATCGCCGATACGGATATCTGATATCTCCAGAGGGCCATAGCCAAAATCCAGCAGCGAGACCTGATAACGGTCGCTGCCCCGGGTCTGCATATAGGACGCCGCCGCCATCGGCGGAAAATAGCGGACCTTGCCCAACACAATCGGCACGGGGGATCCGGGCCGCAACTGATTCGACAGCCCGCTGGACGTGGTCGGACTCTCGCCGGCGGAATCAATCTGCGGCGCCTTGACGGGAATCAGCGCATTGAGCGCCAGGAACCCCACACCCACAATAAGCCCGGCCGCAAGCGCCGTCTGAAGGGCGATACTGGTGCCGACGGAAAGTCCGACGGAAAGACCCGCATTAACCAGAGCCGATCCGAAAATCGACGCGCCGAGCGCGGGGGCCGCATAAAAAGCCGCGACCATGATCGCGATACTGAAAACGGTGCGCAAAACCTTGCTTCCGCCGCCACCTTCTGGGCAAAAATCCAGCAGCACGGTGACGCCCGCGCGGGGTCGGACGCGCGGCCAATGCGCGCGAGGCACGCCCCACTCGCCGCGCGCCGTTTGCAGCGTGACGCTGACCTTGCCCCGGATTGTGGGCGGCAACCGGTCCACGATCTCCTGCAAAGTGGGCCGGCACCCCATCACCTGAAAATCGAGAAAATGTCGCCGCGCCGCTTGCGGCATGGATACGGGCTGCAGGACGACGTCCGTCCCGACAGGCGCCGCGTCATCTCGATCTATGGAAACGATTTTGTTCATGTTTTTTCAAATTCCGACAAGACTTTTGTGACAATAAAATCCTTCGATCCGGTGCCGCGGCCAGGCCGCGGACGGATAATCCATCACCTGCACCTCGGCGCCGCGGATGGTGTGCAGCATTTCTTTTTCCGATAAAAAAATCGCGACATGAAACGGGATCTTCCCGGCGCGCCACAAGATCAGGTCACCACGAACAGGCCTCGCCGTCCTTACCCAGGCGCCGCCGCGCCGATGCCGGTCAAACACCGGCCCGCTTTGTAACGGACAATGAATATCCCCGACCTCCCCGGCATATGACCTTATGCCGATCGAATAGACCTCCTGATAAAGGATATAGACCAGCCCCCAGCAATCCGCGCCCGACCGGCTCCGCCCATGCGGCAGGAAGGGGACGCCCAAATAATCCTTAACCCGGAAGGATGGCCGGATAATCGACATTATTAAACGTGTCCGCCGGCACGGATTGCTTGAGAAAATCGCCAATGGTCAGCGTGCCGGAGACATACATCGCATCCCACTCCACATTCGCAAGTTTCATAAAAATCGGTCCGTACTCGATCACATTCAGGGCCGAGGACCGACAGACAAACATGGTCATATCCGCCTCGGACTTATTGATCAGGGTCCTCAGAGTATCCGTGATTGCCCTGTCTACGTTCGGCACCCTGATCGCGCCCTTTCCGCCGCCGCCTTTCGGCAGGTCGATCTCAAACATGACGCCGGTCCACACTTCCCCACCCTGGGTCACGTCCTCGCCATTGGCGACAAAGCGCAGCGGCTGGGCAAGATCCACATGCTCGACCAGGACAAAATGCAGCCACACATCTTCCTGCGCGCCCCCGAAAGCATCCTGCAACCCCTCCAAAGTCGTCATTCGCTCACCACCCGCAATTTCATGCTCAGCCGCCAGCCCCGCACCGCGCGGGTCGCGGCCGTCAAATCGAAATCCATGATTTTAAAAATCACGGCCTCGCCAAGCGGCGTCGAAAGTCCGGAAAAGGACTTAAGGCCGCCGAAAAGAGTCGTCTTATAAAAAGACTTGAATGTCTGCGCCTGCGCTTCGGTTAGGTCCATTTCGTATGTGGTCTCCCCGCCGGCAAGGGTGGACCGGCGACGCATCACCGGGTCCCCCACGTCCGGCGTGAAGGTGATCCTGTTGTCCGCAAAGGGCTCATTGGCGCCAAACAACGGCTTTTGCGGCAATGCCGCGGGCCATATCTCCGCCATCATCCGATCCTTTTAAGGCCATATGTGGCCTCCAGCGTCTGCGCCATGGGCCCGCGACCGGCCACGTCCCGGGCGCCCGCCTGACCGATATAGACATCAATCTCCCGCGCGCCGCCGCTTCCGCGCCGCTCCCGGGTTTCGACCTTTTCACCGGACTGATTATAAATATTAACGATGACCGGGGACGACGCCATCCGCGCATTGACACCCAGTTTTCCGTCGCTGGCGCGCTCCAGCGGCAGGATTCCTTCCGGCCCCGCCTCGCCCCGAAGGCCCAGATCTCCGTTCGCCAGGGGAAAATATTCCGGGCCCGTGACCACGCGGCCCCGGTGGACGCCGCCTAGGGCGAAAGGCACGACATTGCCGCGCTCCACCACATTGCCTTTGGCGGACGGGACCACGACCGGCAGGCCGAAGGCGGCGCCGATGCCGGAAAATATCTGACCGAAAAGCCCCTTGACCTGATTCATCAGCAGCGCATCAATCAACATCTGGCTGATTGTCGCTTTAAACGCCCGGCCGATCCGGTCAAAACTGACCTCGCCGTCATCCGCCATTTCGATCATAATAGACCGCCAGGTATCCGCAAACTGCTCCCCGGCCTGGCGGCCCTGGTCAATGCTTTTCAGATATTCATCCGTTTCCCGCGCCGCATTGCGGCGAATGAGGGAAATCGCCTGTTCCTTTTCTTGTTCCGTGGCGATCCCCGCCGCCGCGCGCGCGCGCCAGATCTCAATCTGCGCCTCGCTTTCCCGGGCAATCGCCGCCGTGATATTTCCTTCGGCGCGCAAATGCGCCGTCACCATATCGGCCAGCATTTCTTTCGTCTGCGCCAGGGCTTCCCCGCGGCGCTGTTCCGCCTGATGCCAGGCGGCGGCATTCCGGGCCGCGGTCTTGACCGGCAGCAATGCCGCCTCGTCCTCAAAGGACAAGGCCGCCGGCGACGCGACGCCCGCGGCCGTCGCCGGGGGTGCCGCGGCGGCGGGGGAGGCCGCCTCACGAACGACTTTTTTATACCTCTCAATCGTGGCGATGGTTTTTTCAAGATCCTCGCGCACCTGCCTGATCTGACCGTCTAGGTGCCCTTGCGCGGCAATTTTGCTTAAATTCGGCGCGAACGCAAAACTTCCCGCCAGATCCTTCTGCTGATCGGCCATCTTCCGGCGATACTCCAGATCCAGCAGCTGCTGCTCAAGCTCCAGCCGCTTGATATCCAGTCCATTAATTTTTTCGGCGTGCAGGTCTTTAAGGCTCCTGGTCTGCGAATCAAGCTCCGCATTCAGCTGCTTGAGATATTGCCGATGACTTTCCGCCTCCCGCGCCGCATCGCTTTGCCGCGTGGCCAGAAGATAAAGACCGCCGGCGGCGATGACCGCCGCCCCCACCGGGCCGCCCACCAAGGCCAGGGCCGCCGCCGCAGCGCGGCTCGCCACGGCCATGGACGCCATGCCCGCCGCAGCAAGCGGGGAGACGGTCGCCATCATGCGCAGGCCCGCGACCGCGCCGGCCGGACCAATTATCGCGGCATTTAAGGCCGTAATCGCGGAGGACGCCGTCCGCGCCACCACCAAGCCGCCGATCACGGTGACAGCCGTCTGACCGTGCTCCACAAACAGCAGTAGGGCATCCGTGGAGACCCGGATTACGGCGCCAAGATTTTCACCCAAACTTGTCGCCAAATCATCATTCACCGCCACAAACTCCGTGACCTGTAGACTTGCTGCGCGGATTGCATCATTAAAACCTCCCTCGCCTATTTTTCGCGCAAAGCCGGACAAATTCTGATCCATATTGCTGATCACACCGTTCAGCGTGTCCATCTGATCAATCATCGCCGTGGAGAAATTTACATTTCCTATCGTCCTCAAATATCCTTCAATTTCTTCGGCGTTTTTTCGTACTGTTGTGGTAACGCCCTGAAAGGTAAAGGAAACTTTATCCCCCTCTTGACGTGCCTTGATCCCGAATTCTTTTAGGCGCTCAAATTCCAGTGTGACCGCATCCGCGACGGCCTCGACAAACTGATCAAGCGTCTTGTTCAGGGCCGAGGCCGTATTGCCATAGGACCTTAACGCTTCTTCCGACGGGTCAAGGCCCAGAGCCTTGAGCTTCGTAAAACCCTGAACCACCTCATCAAGCTGGAAGGGCGTATTCGCCGCGAAATTATCAAGATCCTGTATAATCCGCCTGGCCTCATCAACGCTGCCCGTCAGAGACTTAAGGCTGGCCTCATAGCTTTCAAAGGCTTTGTTTTCGCGCAAGACAAATCCGGAAAAGCCTTTAATCCCCTGCAACCCGGCATAGGCGCCGATCAGGGCGGCGGCTTGCCTGAGCATCCCGTTGACATGGTTCCCCGCGGCGTTCAACGCGCGCAATTCCGCCGTCGCGGGCCTGGTCGCGGACGTGATGCGATTCATGCTGCGTTGTCCCGTCTGCCCGACGGATTCCAAGTCGCGTTTTAATTGCTTATCGCCTTCCGCGGACAAACGGACCGAGAGTCTTTTTTCAGTCGCCATTCTCAGCCTTATCCCTTAAATCGCGAATTGCTTCGCGCCATCCCAACACCGCGCTGGGCCATAATTCCAGCACGGCGCGGCGGTCATATTGATATTCGTCACACAATTCCATCACATCACGGGTCCCGATCCGGTCGGGATCCGCGCCCAAAAAGCGATAGACCAGATCAAGCACCTGATGCCCCTCTATCGTCTTGGGCTCGTTTTCGATTTTCGGGCAGAATTCACCGCCTTCGCCCCTTTGTCCCCAGCTGCACGGCGCGCCCTCTTCGCGGCAGGCGCGGCAGTATTCGTTTCCGGGGCCGGCATCCCATCTGATGCGGCCCCGGATCCGTTTTTTTCCGCCGCCAAAAGCTCCCGCACGCCAAGATATTGGCTATGAAAGGATTTTCGGATCAGGGGCGCCAGGGTAAAGAGATCCTCGATCGCCTGTTCCGTGACCGCCGCGGGGACGTCATTTTTATCATAAACGCCGGTCCAGGATATAATCCCGGCGACAGCGCGGCCAACGGCGAAACAATGTTGCGTCAGGGCAAACCGCGAATCCTCGTCCTCAAGATCCGGCAAACCGTCCAGGGATTCGCCGAAATCTTTCCGCCGGCGGTATTCTTCTCCAATCTCCCGCAGCTTGCGATTTAAATAGGTCTCTGCCAGCAGGTCCACATGGCCGTCATAAGGCCGCACCTCCACCGTGACGCCATAACCCAGATCAAGGTTGTAGGGCGCGCTTTTTAATCCCAGACGTATCGCCATGATCAGTAGCTCAGCACGTCATTGATCAGATTGACGGTCATCATCTGACCGGACACGGCGTCATAGGCCGCCTGAAACGCAAAATCGACCTCGATGCCGCCCGGCCCGGAAACCGGCGTCTTTGGGCGAGGGAGGAAGACCCGGTGAAAAATAAACTCTAGAAGATTGTCATTGTCGATTTTGTGCCGGAAGGTCAGTTCCACGGGCGTATTGCTCGTGGCTTTGTCCAAAAGCGTACGGTCGGCAAAGCGGGTGCGGATATTTCCCGTCGCCGTCGCCTGGCCCGGGTCGATCCCGTCGATCAGGCCGTCCGCGCGGATGGTCTCCACCGGATCCAGGCCGTTGGAAAAACTCACGGACCCGCTCAATACATTCGCCGCCTGGGATCCGTCGATATCGATCTGCCCCTGGAATGTGCTGAACCGGGTCAATGCGTGATCCGCATCCGGGGTCCCGTGCTGCGATGTGCTGTTCGAGGTCTCGCCCTGCCCCATCACTTCAAGCTGCGCCTGCGCCTCACCGGTGCGCTGAAAATCCAGCTGCAGGCTGTTGACCAGCGCGCCGAGGGAGACGACATATTCCGGCACCTCCGGCATCACCGTTTCCAGGGAAAAGCTCGGCAGGCTCTGGGCGCCGGAAAGATAGGTATGCGTGACGACACCCATGTTATCGACGCTCGCGGGAGCGCCCAGCAACATTTTCAGCCAGAACCCGATATTGCGCAGATCCACGGGGACGACCAGCCGCCCCGATACGGAGACCGCGCCCAGCGAAGGGTCCTGGGCGTCGCGGCCTTGGCCCAACAGGGTGCTTTCCTGCAAATCCTGCTGGGCGCGGACGTCCACGCTGTGAAAGGGGAATTTTCGAAACCCGCCGGACGGCTTGGTGCCGTAAACTGATTCTGCCGCGGCATAAAGTTTTGCGTTCGCGCCGGTCGCACGTGCCATTTTCTATTCTCCTGATGGTTGTGTTTTATCCGATCGGATTGTCCGATCCATATTCAAAATAAACACTGATAATCGCCGCCTTGATATTCTCTCCGCCCTCGACGGGCTCAAGCACAAGCCCCACCTCGCCGTCAAGCCGCGCCCAGTCCACCGTGCCGCCCAGCGTCTCCTGGCCCAGAAGGGCAAGGGGCATTTCCGATAAAATATCGTCCAAAACCTGGTCGCGGGCCGCGCTGTCGGCGGATTGCGCAAATACATTGATCTCTGCAGCCCAGGTGATCACATGATGCGGCGGGCCCAGATAGGATTCGCGCGTCACCTCTTCGCCGTCATGCAAGATCACAAGCCCCCCTTGCGGAATTTTCCTGCGGCCATCCTGATTGCGCACCACCTCGACGCCCAGCGGCTGAAAATGATCAATCAGCACTTGCGCCAATGCCCCGAGGGCCGCCTCACGCCTTGTCGTCATGATCTTTCCAGTGTCTTAAAATACTGCGCGGCAGCGCCGCCTGCGCGCGGCGGGCATGGGAGAAAAATGAAATCTTCTTGGGAATTTTTACGCGCGAAACCAACCAGAACATCGGCGCCGTGACCCGGCCGCGCAAATCAGACCGCGCGCCGCGTGTTTTCGTGGCCTTCCGCGCCCGAATCTGCCGCACCCGGCCAGGATTCTTTCCCCCGGCCGCGCGCATTCCATCTGCGACCAAAAGACTTGCGCCCCGCGGACGATAGACAAAGCGCAACTTAATGCCCGTTGCTTTTTCAAATGCTGCCGGCGACGCCCGCTTGCCAAAGATTTTTTTCGGCGCATTCGGCGTCGGAATGGCCAGATAAAGCCCGTCGCGGCCCTTGATGGTCAGGCCTCGCTCAAAACCCTCCATGATGTGCGGGGCTTTAGTGTAGACCGCGCCCGCGGCGCCCAGGGATTGTCCGGATCGCGGGTAAATCTCGCCGCGCCAGCTGTTGGCGAGGCGTCGCCCAAGCCCCGCGCCCACGACATCGCGGCGGACGGCGGCCTTTAATCTTCCGACCTCGTCGCGGATGCCGGAAGTCACGGCCTTTTCGGCGCGGCGGACCTCAATCCGCATCTGTTTTTTAAGATCGCCGCGCAGCGCCGCTTTCAGCCTCACGAATTATCCCCCAAGCTCGATAATCCACACGCGACCCCGCGGATCCTTCCGGGGCTCTCCCTTGACCACATGCCGGCGGCCATCAAAATCAAACTGGTCGGCGGGCCGCAGATCCGGAATCGCCTTGACGGGGACCCGGATGACAATTCCCCCGGTCACAAAATCCTCGCCGAAAATATCCGTCGTCTGATCCGCGACCGACCGGATAAAAAGCACGGACAGACCGGGCCCGGCGCCACCCTGATACCAGGTCGCAGGCTCCGTGAAATCCGGATTGCTGTAGACCCGGTCTGTCAGATCGTCGAATATCATCAAAGGTTAAGCCACACCCGACCCACCGTATCGCTGGCCGCCGCGGCCCGGGCGGCGCAGCCGATCAGGGTATTCCCCGTCGCCGTGGTGGTGCAGTTTTTTGCCGCATCATCCCAATAGACCTTGGCCCCCTGGGCCCAGGCCTGGGCGCCGACCTTGGTAAGATCGAAAACCCCCTCGGTCATCACCTCCACCTCGTCGCCATTATCCGCATCGCCCGTGGCCACGCCAAAAATGGAGCCTACAAGGACCCCGGCTCCGGACACAATCGCCGCGGGCGCGATCAGGGTCAGGGTCTTGCCCATCTGAATATAATTTTTCATTTCAAAACCTCATTTTTTCAATTTCCACAAAATCAGGGCGGCCCCGAGGGGCCGCCCCTCAAGGCCGTTAAGGCGGGGATCAGGCCCCCGCGTTTTTAAACATGCCGCGCCAATCGATCGCCGCCGCCGCGAAATCGTCGCGCACTTTAAGCTCGACGCCATCCACGTCAAAACCCACGCGGCTCTCCGTGTAAACGCCGGACTGCCCCTCCAAATAAGCATACTCGATTGTATCGATCATGGCCGGGTCGGCGACAAGATACCAGGCCGTCTCGCTGGCCGCGTCAAGACGCGGATCGACCAACAACTCTAGGCTGCCCTTGAACGGGTTCTCATCGGCCGCCTTGGCCGGGACAATCTGGGTGGACAGGAATTTTTCCGCCTCCGTCTCCAGCGCCGCAGGCGTCAAAAGGAACCTCGGGCGGACCATGACCGGCGTCTTGCCGTCCAGGCCCTTTTGCGTGCGCATCTTCTTGCGCCCCTCGGAAAGGCTTGCCACCGAAATCGCGGCGGCCGTGCCCAGATTTTTATGATTGGCGTGGAACAACGCCGAGCCATCACCCATCAACGGATTGCCGGTGATGATGCCCATCACGATACTGCCCTCAAGCTCCGCGGCCTGCCGTCCGAACATCATTGGCAGGCGACTGAAGGCGTCCAGATCGTCATTGATGATGGTCTGGCGCGTGATGCCGATGATCTTGCCATAGGTCGCGAGCTTGTAGCTCTCTTTCGCTTCGCCGACGCTGCCGCGCTTGAATTCACCGGATTCATTGACTTTTTCAAGGCTCGGCGCTTCGCCCAGCTGCACCCGGGTGACTTCGCGGAAATCCGCCACGGTGACGCGCCGGGCAAAACGGGCATAGACCTGCTCCACGGCCTCATAACTGCGCCGCAGGGTCCGATTGACCGTATTGCCCAGGATGATCGGAAAATCGCTGGTGGTCATCATCCCCGCGCGCTCCATCCCCAACGCAATGGCCGCGACCTCGTTCCGGGTCATGCCGCGCGTCCGCACGCCGTTGACCTCGATACATTCCCGCGCCATGTCAATAAGCGACATGCCGCGATATTGCCGCGCCGCATCGCTCAACTCCACGGCGCCGGGGTTCGCGCGGTGCAGGAGCGCGGTCTCCATTCCGGCGCGACGCGTCTGAACTTCGTCCTGACCGCCGACCGGCATGGACACATGCGTGCGCTGCTGATCTTCTTCCTGATCCGCGGCCCGCTCATCAAACATCCTGACCTTCGCCTCATCGACGCTCAGGCCCTCATTGATGTATCTGCCGGCGGCAGACTCCTCCAGCCCGAAGGACCGGACGGCGGCCATGATCCCCTGGATCCGCGTCCGCTCGGCGGCCCTGATTTCACCCTCATCAACCGCCGCAACGGGTTCGGGCGGAGACTCGCGGCCCTCATCCCGGGAAACATCGTCATTATGAGACCGATTTTCATCATGATCGGCGGCCCCGTCCGCTTTTTTGACATTCTTAGGCATCTCGTCAACCTCTTCTTTTGGGGCCTGGGCCCTCACCAATTCGCAGGGCATGCTCACATCTTCGCGCCGGCGGACCCCCGCGTCCACATCTGCCGGCACCGTCACAAAGGAGACCTCAAAGGGCTCCCAGTCCACGGCCCGATATTCATCGGGCTTGTCGTCATGTTCTGTAATTTCATATTTTCGGACCGAATATCCGACCGAAATATTGCGCAAAACGCCGTCGGAAATATCTCGCCAGATGCCGTCCACCTCTTCGCGACCGGAGATCTTTAACCGCGCCATGGCCTCATCGCCATCAATCCAGGCGTCCTCCACCACCCCGATCTGATCGCCGATGCGCCAGAAAGAATGGCTGTTCAGGACCGGCGCGCCCTTTTTAAGCCGCGCGAGGTCAAGATGTTGCGGGTCCAAGGATAATTCCTCGTAATATTTGCCCCGGCTCCAATTGTGCCGCAGCACCCGGGCCCCGGTGGAAAACACCACATCCACTGTCCGCTTTTCCGCGTCCATTGTCGCCGGCACAAAATTCGCTTCCCGCGTCTGCGCAGGCAGATCAATCGTCTGATTTTGATGTTTTTTCGGCATCGTCTTCTTCTCCCGCGCCACCTGCGGCGGCGACCTTTTCCGTTGATTTCATATCCACCCGTGCATCCGTGGTCAGCTTCAGGCCCTTTTCGTCCAGGATCTGATTGATTTCCGCGATTTCCGCCAGATGCTGATCCGGATCCCGGCCGCGGGTGGAAAGCGACTGACGCAAGGTTTTCAGACCAGCGCGGATGGCGTTTTCCTCGGCCTGTTCGTCCTTCAGCGGATCGACCCACGCCCGGACCGGCGGGGTCCAGTTGGCGCGGGAAAACCCGGGAGGCCTTTTGCCCAAAAAGACCATGTTTTGATCAATCGCCGACCAGATTCGGCGACAAAGCTGATGCACCATCATATGATTCTGCCACATATCAAGGATCTGCCAGAATTCGACCTTGCCGCCGCGCATCGACCCGTAATTGACCGCCTTAAGGTCCCCGGTCAGCTGCTCATAGGTGACGCCGATTCCGGCGGCAATCGCATGCAGCTGCGTATACATATAATCGCTATACCCGGAAAATGCCGCCGGCGCCCCGAAGGATACTTCCTGGCCGTCCTTTAAGTTAAAAATCCGGCCGGGCGACAGCCGCTCCTGCAATTCGCCCTGACTGTTTTTCGCCGCTTGGCCCGTCAGGCCGCCATGACCCAGCACCCCCTGATTCTTGACGAAAGCCACAAAACAGGCCTCGATTTTCTTGCGCACCAGTTCCGCGTCGTCATAATCATCCAGGTCGCGCATCTTCATAATGACCGGCGCGACCCACGGAACCCCATGCACCTGACCGGGCCGCAGCACGTCAAAGACCGGGATGATTTCTTCCGCCGGCACCCGGCGGCTGACAAAATTATTTCGACCGAACCCCGCGATCGCCTCTCCCGGATGCTCCGGGAACATCCAATAGGCGCGCCGGCGGCCATGGCGGTCAAATTCAACCCCCTGAATGATCACCCCGCCATCTTTCAAGGCTTCATTTTTTTCAAAATCCACGAAATCCGGCTCCAGGACTTCCAACTGCACCGGCACATCCAGGGCCCACGATGACGGCCGCAGGCGGACGCGCACCAAGGCCTCGCCGGATTCAAAGACCGTATTCATAATCAGCGCCTGGATGCCGTAAAAATCCAGCATTCCGGCCGGGTCGCAATTCTCCACAAAGGCCTGATATTGATCCATCACCAGTTTTTTATCGTCCGGCGATCCGCTGGACAGATAAGGCGTGATGCCGACGCCCACCACATTGGATTTGATCACCCGTCCCGCGCGAGCGCCCCAGGCGCTGTTCCGCACCATGTCCCGCGACCGGGCCCGCAGGCGCGCGACCCACGGGCCGATTTCCGCATTCGCGGACGTGCCGTGCGCGACCCATCCTTCCGTCCGCCGTCCGGCCTTGCCTCCGTCATAGGCGCGGGCCATCTCCCGAAACGCCCTGCGATAAGACAACCGGTCCGCCGCCGCCCGGGGCGAAATCACCGACAGCGCGCGTTCAAAAAAATTCGGCTTCATGTTTAAAAATCAGTCCCTGCTAAATGACGTGACAATGGCCTGTGCGCCGGAGACGGAGGCGGACAATTCCCCCTCGACAAACTGGACGGCCCGCTTCAGATCGGATGTGGAGCGGTACCGCACCCGCCGACCATCCTCTTCCACCTCCAGGACCCCGTTGGCGAGCGCCGTTTTGAGATTATCCAGATGTTCTTGTGTCACAGCCATTTTTTAAATCCAGTTATCGCGGATATTTCCCAGAAAATCGTCCGCCCGCGACGATGGCGCAGTGCGGACATCTTCCGGCTCTTTTTCAACACCCGCCTCAGCTGAGGCGGGATCTTCGTAAAGACGGGAGGCCGCCAGGAATAAATCGCCCTGATCGTCCGGAATCTCCCGCGTCTGCATCAAATTGCGCCAGTCATTTTCATCCATCAGCGACAGCCCCAGATGCTCGGCCGCCGCCATTGCATATATCCGGCAATCCAGAAGATGGTTCGGCCCGGACTGACGCCAGCTATGGACTTCCCGGCCGTTCGCCTTGACCGTTTTTTTCAGATATTCGGACGTGATCTGCTTAAAAAAGTCGATTTCGTGGCCTTCGCAAAAAAAACAATAGCCAGGCGGATTGTCGTGCTCCCCTTCTTTGCAGCCTTTTTTGTCAAGATTCGCATAAAATTCTGATTTCAGGCCCCATGTCCCGACATGCCACAAATTGACGCCGTTTTTAATCACCTTGCCGTCATAGCCCACGTCCTGCGGGCTGGGCTTGCGGGTGATCGCGGGCGCCTGCCATCCGTCCGCGCCCTTGATCGCCAAGGCGTTCGGCATCCGCCGCGCCCAGGAATAGACCGCATTGGTGTTAAATCCGGAATCGACCGCGAATTTCTCAATCCCCCAGCTGTTGCCATAGGCGTCCGGATAGCGCCGCATATAAACCTGCGTCAGGTCCGCCCAGACCGGGCCGGTGCGGTCAGACGTGTCCCCGGTCAGAAAACCGTAATCAATCCCGTAACTGGTCCCGCCCGGTCCCCAGGCGACGACCTCATAATAAATTCCGTTGGCCTGCACGTCCGCCCCGGCGGTCAGAAACAGGCCGCCGGGCGGGATGGATTTTAGGCGGTATTCTTCGCGGCGGGTATAAAGCCGCTGATAATCCGGGGCATCCCCCTTTTCTTCCCACGGCAACCCCAGATAGAGGTTGTAAAAAGCCTTCAGTTTGACCGGATTGTCCCGGGCCTTGAGGAACTTATCAACAATATCGTCCCACGGCACAAACGGGCTGATAAAAACATCGACGTGAAAACTGGGCTCCCGGCCCGGGCCGGGATTTGTCGGCACCCACCGCCCGGACGCCACCATGCTTTTTTTCTGATGCTCCTTGATTTCCGACCCGCAATGCGGGCAGCTGAAAAACGGCTCATAGGGTTTTTTCGTGCGGAAATGGAAAATCTTGTTGTTTTTATCGAAATGGAATCTAAATTCACCGCCGCAATGTGGGCAGGGCACATGATAAAACCGCATGTCGCCCGCCTCAAAGCCCGCGTCGATCCGCGACACGCCCTTGATCAACGGCGTCGATATTTTAAATTTTTTCCAGTCGCCGGTCTGGCGATACGCCATAAACCGCCCGTCCGCCAGTTCTTCCGGATCTCCGTCATCGCCAACTTCCGCGGGCCAGCGGTCCACCTCGTCGTAATAGCCCAGCCGAATTGTCTTTGACGACAGGGCGCTCGGCGAATTCGCGCCGGTCAGGATCAGGTAGCCGCCCGGAAAACGCTTGGTCATGGACGTGGATCCCTTGCCCGTCCCCGCCCGCTGATCCCGCACCAGTTTTTTTAATGGCGGGCTCGCCTCGATCAGGGGCTGGAATTTATCCTGAGCGAAATCCCGGGCATCGCCGTCCGTCGGCTGAATCAGCATTGAATTCGACGGGTGATACTTGATCGCATATCCGGCAAGGACCATCATTACGGTCGATAGCCCCGTTTGCGCCGATTTCCGAATACAAACCTCGTTGCAGGGGTGGTCCGGATCGCCGCACTCCAGGATTTCCCCGATATACGGCGTGTGCTCCAGGCTGTATTTATCGCCGGCGAACGGACCGTCGATCACCGTGATATTGCTTTCGGCCCAGGCGACAATGCCCTCCTTTTCCACCGGCGCGATGGCGGCGGCGGCGGTCCGGCCGACGACAATGGACGCTTCCGCAAAATTCATTCGTCAGATTCCGACATTTTTTCAAGACGCTCGGCCAAGGCCGTCCGCATGGCGCCAAGCCTCTCCTGCAAATAGACCTGTATCTCGCGGCGGTCCGTCATCGTCGCCAGATCCCCGGACACCGTTTTCGGCAACCGGTCAAGCCGGCTGGCGACCTCGCCAAAGGCCATCGCGATATGCTCTTGAACCCGCGTGACCTCGACAAGCTCGCCGGCATCCCGCGCCAACTGCAATTCCTTCCGCCGGGCGGACGCCTCGATATCCCGCGCGCGCCATTCCTGCAGCGGGCTGAGGGCGGCGGGCTCCAGCGGTAAATCTTCACCGACCGCCGGGTCCTGAATCGACGCCGCCTGAACATCATCCCGGGAGGACAGATCACCATCACATCCAATCATCTGGTCCTTGGCTTCAAGGCCGGCATGATTTCCTACTTTTACCGGATCCAGGTGGCTTTGGCGGTAGAGGCGATATTCGGTCATGCTGATCATCACGGACCGGCCCTTGCGGCCCTTGATCAGCGCCGGGTTCTTGTCCACGTCCCGTTTTACCGTTGACCGGTTGAGGCTCAGAATTTCGGCGGCACGGGACATGCTGACGATATCCCCGTCCGCAAGCGGCAACTCAGGCGCCGAACGATTATTTTGTCCCGGGCAATTGCCTTGCGTTGCCGACTGTTGCATTTGGATGTTGCACCATAACTGATTGTTGCATCACATTTTTTACCCCCCGCCGAGAAAACCCTTGGGCCCCGTCCACCCGTATAGCGCTGGTCGCTGGGAAGGACCCGCGCCCACGACATCGCGGCGGCTTGCTCTCAACTCACTGATTATGCAGAGTTTTTTCCTGCCGGCCCCAAAAAAAGCCCAGCGCCTGTGAGACGGCGGCCCCGCACTCAGAAGAGCATGGGGCTGCGCCCCACCGGCGCTGGTAGGCCACTCCCACCCAAATGAACGGAGACGTAAAAACATGACATGAGAATAAAAAAACACCGCCACCGGAAACCACCCGGGGCGGGTCTCTTAGCCTGGACACAATCCTAGGCTTCGGAAAGCATGTCAAACTTTATCCCACATGTCAAGCCATCTAGTGAGACGTAATTAACATCTTCTGTCCACGGCGCGCGGGAATGATCAATCCCAGACACGACAAAGGACCGCAAGGCCCCGGGATTCTTGGCGAAATGATCATGGACGGCGGAAAGCCCAGCCCAGAAATCACCATACATCCGTCGGGCGAAGTCGATATTCTCCTGCGACAGCAATGACTTCACCAGGCAAGCATAAGGCCGCCGCCGGTTGATTTCATCCCGATACAACACGACCGGACGGCCGCGATGATCCCGTACCGGCCCCAATTGCGGCCGCGCGGCTGGCATCCAATTCGGCGCGACGCCACCATGGCCGTAGTTGATCAGAGCCCCTATTTGAAAATGAGACAACTGCCGCACAACCTGGTCCACGGCTTCGGCGTCCGGATGCAGCGCCCCTTTGTCCGCACCAAAATAATCCACAACTGCCCGCAATTCTAAAATTCGGCAGACACGGAATGTGCTTGTGGTCGCCCTTTGTGACCCCTCCACATCATCGGTGCTGCCGGCGTCTGCGCGCTGAACGCCATAAGTCCATTTAATCAATTCTTCGACCGTGACCTTGTTTTTCATATCCTCACCCGTATTAATTGTGTGTCCCACCTGTCCCACTTACTTTTTACTGCTGGGACACCCCTAACTGATTGATTCTATTATTACTGTCCCACCTGTCCCAGCTGTCCCAGTATAAAATGATATATATACGCGCGGGGCTGCGCGCGTGTGCGGGGTTTTTGCTGGGACAGCTGGGACAGGTGGGACACTCGATTTAAATTCAATGGCTTACGCCTCTCGCATACTGGGACACTGGTGGGACACTGGTGGGACACTTGCCCGCTTTTACGCCGTCTCATCACACCCCCAATCCATCGGGTGCCCGATCATATCTTCAAAATGCGCCCGACACTCATCCAGACCCGGCATGGTATAGCCCCACGCGCGGCTATGCACGCCGTCCTCCATCACCGTCCGCCGCACCCTGGCGGACCCCGGCGCGAGCTTATTTTTTATCATCTGCGCCAACTGGTTGTCCGGCAGCGGGAAGCGGATCCCCGTCTTTTCGCAATGTATTTGATAGGACGTCAAGGCCGTCCGCGTTTTGACGAAAGGGTACCAATCCGCCCCGGAAATATGCACAGACCCCCTGCGCAAGCACTCAAACCACCATTGATAAACAGGGTCAAGGCTGTTCAGCTTCTGCTCCAACAGCGCCTCGGTCTTCGGGATATGCGCCAAGTCCACACTGTCCAGATCAAAGTCCATCAGCCAGGCCAGCAGCGCCTCATAACCCCCCGCCTCCATCTCATCATACAGCTTCCCGAAATACTCCCGATCCTGCTTTTTCTCTTCGCCGATGTCAAGGACGCAGAATCGCCGCTCGTCCATGCCCGCCGGCACGACAAAGTTGTGGTTTGAGGAAATCATCAAATGGATCCGGTTCTTGACCATGATCGGGTCCACACCTTTTTTCTCCACATACTGCCGGTCGGCCGTGACCAGACCCTTCAGCCGCCCCTCGGCTTTTTTATCCCCCGCCCAAAAACCCTCATCCGCCTGTAATAAAAGGCAACTTTGCATATGCGCGTTGAATTGCCCCAGAAGATATCGCGGATCGTCCGCCAGGCTGTAATGCCGGCCCAGAAGATGGCCCATCACCTTGCCCACCGTGGTCTTGCCCGATCCCTGCCCGCCCCGGATCACCAGCGCGGTGCCCAGCCTCTCTTCCGGGTGCTGCACCATATGCGCGAACCACCCCATCACCCAATCATATATGTGCGGATCGCCGCTGGCGACATTGTTAAGGATATGGTCAATAAAGGTCGGGCACTTGCGCTGAAAGTTTCCGGGATCGGGGTCCGGGGTAACGGTAAAGCCGCCCCACATATTATAAAACCGCCCCGGATCACTGCTGGGATTGAACACCAACCCCATATACTGCCGGCGGTCCTTGGCCGACAGCCAAAGCTTGGTATAGGGGATACGGACCTCTTTCATTTCCTCACCGTTGCGACCGGCAGGCTCTTGGGTGACATAGACCTTGTTGGCCATCCACTTGACGAAACTATCCACCGACAGAAAGCGGATATCCTTGTCCCCGTCCGAATCCTCGAATTCTTGCAGGATCATGGTCTTGTCACCGACAATGATCATGGCAAATTCCTCGTTCATCCGTTCGATGATCGATCCATAATCACCGCCACCGGGAAAAACGGTGACATTGTTCTGAAACCGGGCGGCTATATCCTGTTCACCGCTGGATGTGTCCGGCCCTGATTTCGTCTTTTTGGTCGCCACTAAAACAATACTCCCTGTGGATCCTTTTTCTTTTTATGGCCCGCCGGCGGTATGGATGGCGGCGGGGTGAATTTTTTGGCGGGGCGCTCCCAGTCGTCTAAGTCCGGGTGGTTTTCACTAACCACCAAAATCCCGGTTTCCTTCCAGCCGTCCCGGGCAACCTGATCCGGATCCCGTCGCGTTGTATGACATCTGGACAGGCTGCTGCGGACAGTGATTTTTTTGGCCGCCTTTGCTTTTTCAGGTTTTCAAACATCGGGATCTGTTCCGGCCCGGGATCCGGCACAAACATATCTTCATAAGCCCGCCGGATCCGGTCACAGGCCACATCGAAATAGTCCGGGTTTTGCTCGATGCCGATAAACCGCCGACCGGACTTTACACAGGCCACGCCAGTGGTCCCGGACCCCATGAATGGATCAATGATCACCTGGCCCTTGTTTGTGAAATCTTCCAAAATTTCAAACATCAACCGCCAGGGCTTTTCAGTCGGGTGCCGACCATCACGATCCGGCGGGTTAACCAAATGACTGTAAACCCCCCGCTTGCCGCCGGCGTTCCAGGTGGAATATCCCCGACCCGCCCAGCCGCAGACAAAATTTTCGTATCCCATGGCCGGGCCCTGCCCATTAAGCTGCGGGGTGCTGTCCGGCTTGACCCAAATACAGGCGCGCTTGTATTTTATGGGGGAGATATTTATCACATCAGCCCAGCGTCCGACCCCTTCCGGGGTGCAAAAAGCAATAAACCAGCCGCGGCAAAGATCGCCGACCTGGCTCGTCACATCTTCCCGGATTTCATCAATGGCGGCAAAGTCAAGTCCCTTGACCGGTGCCCGACCGTCAGTCCTGGTCCGCTGCATGGCCCTTGACTTGGCGTTGTGCATAAAAGCCTCGTATGGCGGATCAAAAATCGCATGGTCCACAGGGTCCAGGCCGGACATCACTTCCAGGCAGTCGCCCAGGATCAAAATACAATCCCCGATCACCTCGATGCGCAGCGCGCCGGGGATCCGGTATTCTTCAGACTGGCCGGGACATGGGGCAATACAGGTCATGCGGCGGTCTCCCTGTCGTCATGGGTCAAAAGCATATCGTTAAAGTCCTTGCCCTGGGCCGGTGGAACAATCACCACATCCAGCCCCAGGCGCTGAAACCGGGCCCGCGACCGCGCCAGCAAACAACGCGCCACTTCCGGATCCTTGTTATCTCCGTCCGGGCATAGCCAGACTTTGGTCACATCATCCGGCAAAACAATACCGGGGCGGGCCATGTCGGGCTTGATGGACGGCAGGCGTTTTTTACCATCCGGACGGAAAGCCAGCCGCCCCTTGCCCTTGCCAGATCCGGCCATATTGCCAAAAGACAAGGCGGCCCAGACCGGCATCCCGCCACCCTTTTCCGGCGGCACGTCGGCCATGGCCTGCATAATGGAAAGCCCGGTTTCAATGCCTTCGCAGATCGCTATTTCCTTGCCGGGCTTCCCGTCAATCCGGTCGCGGGGATCCGCCAACCGGGCCGCGCCCTGGAAACAGGCCCCCATCATCTTCTTGGCGGATTTCATACGGTCGGACTTGACCATAACCATGGGAATATCTTCTCGCCGCGCGGCAGTTAGCGCCGCTTCCCGCGGATAGTCATCAACGGGCCGGCAGGCCAGAAAGGTCCGATGCAATCCGGAAATTTTGCCATCCGGCCCGGTAACGGCCGTCACCATGCAGGGATGATGGTGACCGGTTTCCCCGTCATACTGCTTGGCCTGATAGCGGATGCACCAGGGCAGTCCCCCGAACCGCCGCACATCGATGCCGCGGCCCAGCAGATACATTTCCACCGGCGCCAGGTGGCTGTCTGACGCCTTGTAAAATCCGGTTTCCGCCCGGGCGCGCTGGCGGACTTTTTCCGCCTCCACGTCTTCCGCCGCTTGCCGCGCGATAATCGGCTGCGCCCGCCGCGCGGGCAATCTGTCCGGCGATGCGGCGGCGTCCGGATGCACGAGACCCGCCATATCCGCCAGCGCGCTGAGCGACCGCATGAAGTCCCAACCCTCGTAATTCCTCAGGAAATCAATCTGATCCCCATGCGCACCGCAGCCGAAACAATGATAAAAGCCCTTGCGGTCATTGACGGTGAAGCTGGGCGTTTTTTCCGTATGGAACGGACACAAGCCCATATGCTCCACCCCCTCACGGCGCAGCGGCACATAGCGACCGATCACCTCCACCAGGCTGGTCCGGCTCTTTACATTCCGGATAAAATGAGAATCAAAGTGGTGACTTGACATGCCCCATTCCTTCCCCTGATATTTGCCGCAACCGCCCCTTGGCGTGTGCCAAAACCCCCATCAAGTCATCAATTTCTTTTTCAACCCCAGAAACTTCTGGTTTATCCACCCTGTTATTATCTTCCAGCGCACCATTAATCCTCTCAAACACATCTCCAATTTCCCGGCCCATTCGGGCCATAATTTGGTGCCATTCCGTATCATTGCCGCGGAAATCGGTCGGGATCAGGATATAGCCCAGCATTTCTGCCAGCTGGGCAGTCACAACGGGCGTTTCAATTTCCGCTTCTAGGTCGGCGACCACATCGATGGCGGCGAATACATCCGCCCGGTCCAGATCCTGGTAATCCCTTAATGTGGATTGCCCAACCCGGGTAACGTCTGCCGACGGCCGGTATCCGCCGCCCAGTTTGATCAGCTTGCGCATGGCGGCCTTTAGGGCGTGGTAATCGGTGCTCGGCAACTGGCGTGGATTATAAGGCATCGCAAAAACCTCCCTTTTTTGCGGGGGAAACAGTGACCTGCTTCAGGCAACTTTTGGTCTTGTGATCAGGAATTAAGGAAAAACAACCATGCAAAGAGACAGTTTGACGGGAACCCAGCTTGGGGATCTCAGCGCCGGGGATCTCACCAGCAGAATGACCCGACTGGCCCGGGAGAACAGCCCCGCCGGCAGACTGGCCAGACGACAGCTTCGCGAACGGAAGAGGTTGGAAGACCGGGGCCATCGTCATGCGCCGTCTCGTAAAAGGTCGCCGGGAACCAGGGCCAGGCCGTTATAGTCTACAGCCCCGTCCAGCTTACGGATGATCTCAAAGCCGATGTTTTTCCGGGGCAGGCTTTCGCCGCGCTCATACTTTCGGTAGGTAACAATATTGAGTTCCAGTTCAGCAGCGAGGGCTTCCTGGGTAAGACCACGGGATTTACGATATGCGCGTAGTGTTTTCATTTAAAACTAACCTGTTTCATATCACTTTTAATTTTTTATAGCTATGAAACGGGTCTTATTGCAAGCAAAAACTTTCCTGTAAGGTATCACCATGAAGAACAGGTTGAAAATTTTACGAAAAAAAGCGGGCTTGACCCAGCAACAGCTGGCCGACCGGATCGGCGCGGCTGTGACCACCGTCCGCAAGTGGGAAAATGGGGAGAATAATATCCGCCCCAACTGGTATGACCCCCTGGCCGAGGCCCTACACTGCCACCCTGCGGAAATCTACACCGAGATATACCCCACTATTGAAGCTCCCATATTATCCTGGGTGCAGGCCGGCGAATTTTCAGAAGAGCTTTTGCAAGATACCGACATCGAGGCGGAAAAAGTTATCACAACTTGGCATCGCCCCAGCGTATTTGCCCTGCGGGTCAAGGGCAGCAGCATGAACCGGGTCGCGCCCGACGGATCCGTCATCATAGTCGACTACCATGACCAAGAACTGGTGGACGGAAAATATTACATCATCCGCAACGGCACTGGCGCCAGTTTTAAACGATATCGTAACAATCCGATTCGTTTTGAACCGCAAAGCACTGAAGAACATGATACCATCTTCCCCCATGAGGGCCTGCACGTGGTCGGCCGGGTGGTACAGGTCCTGACAGAACTATAGATTATCCTAATAAGATTAGGATTAACTATAAGGTGATAATACCTCCATTCCCGCCTTAAATATTTTAGGTTGCATTTTGACTTTTTATATGAATTATTAGTAAGGCCTCTGGAGCAGTGGAGGCCGCAGGTCTGCAAACCTGCGACAGTGGTGATACGCCCCACTTTGCCGGAATTGGCCAAACTCCGCCAACTCCACACCGCGCGCAACGGCCTTTACAGGCTAGCGATTATAAGTTTAATAAAATCTTACCCGCACTGCTTTTTACCATATTACAGGAAAAACTGACGGATAGGATCGGGGGCTATAGCAATGAAAAAAAATCATACAACAATCATCATTCGCAATCCGGACAACAAGAATTCCTTTTTGGTGGTCGCCACATCCGACAAAACCAAAAATCAGGTGAAGATCTCAGGCCGTGAAATCGGCCGAAAAAAAATGATTATTTTCGAACTATAGATATTCCAGAAAATAGCGCACATACCGCGGCGGCAGGGCGGCTACTATTTCACCATGCCCCGGGCGGGTAAAGACCACTTCCAGACTGCGGTCCCCATACCCGGATAGTTGATTGACAGGAATCGCCACCTGTATCATTTCAAATATCTTGCAGCCGTCAATGGTTTGGATACAGTTGCCATTGCCAGACCCCAGCAGCTTCCAGTCTGCCGGCGTCCCATCCCGGAATCTGGCGCCGGTAACGCCATCCAGATCCCCTTTATACCGGCTGTTCACAAACATATAAAATCGGCGGGATCCGTCGGCCGACTTTTCCGCCCGCAGGACCTGCACCAAGTCAATATAGGCATAAGCCTGGAAACTGGGCCCAACCACCACCTGCCCGCCGCCCTGTTCCGGCCTCGCCATTAGACTGGAAAAATCTGCCGGCGTCATTTCCCACAGCTGATCCAGCGTCAAATTATCAGTTTCCATATCCAACGGCGTCCGGCTGCATCCAGCCAGCAAAATACACCCTAAAATAATCAGCTTTTTCACAGCGACCCCCTATGTTGCCAGCAACTTCCAGCAGCGTACCACAATCGTTTCTTGACAACTAACCTGTTTCATATCACTTTTTTTCTTGACAACTAACCTGTTTCATATCACTTTCATCCTTGCCAGTACCGATTTGGACAGAACGGCGCCGGCGGGATCTCGGATCCCCCCAAGTCTGACCCCGCCGGCACTCACAAGGGATCATGGGAAAATGGACAGCACAAAAAACATCTCGGAAAAGGCCTTGCAGGCGGATAAAAAGGACGTCTTTTCCGAAGTCAAGGCGACAGGCTTTGACACCAACATCATGACCGACAATCAGGAAATCCCCGAATTGCCGGCCAATCTATCGGAATGCCGACGGATCACCGCAACGGGAAAGATGATCGACCTGCTGGATCCCCAGCCGGAAGACATTGATTTTAACGTGATCGCCCATTCCCTGGCCAAACAATGCCGCTGGACCGGGCACACCAACCTGTTTTACTCAGTGGCCCAGCACAGCTTCTTGATGGCCCAGCATATGCCGCAGCCGCTGCAAGCTTACGCCCTGCTGCACGATGCTCATGAAGCCTATATTGGTGACATCCCCCACCCCCTGAAAGCGATAATGGGGCCACATCTGAACACAGTCACCGAACGGCTGGACGCCGCCATCCATGCCGCCGCCGGCCTCGACTGGCCGCTGTCACCTCACCATAAAAATATGATCCACATGGCCGACAGGGCCATGGCGCGCGCCGAAGCGGAAGACCTACTGCGCACCGATCCTGCGGAAGACAATCATTTTGACAGCCTGCCCAGCCGTCTGGTCCCGCATATTCGCCCTGTGGCATGGGACCGGGCGCTGGACATCTTCCTTGACCACCTTCAGCGGTATGTCTTTTGCCGCACATCAAACAAAGGGGCCGCCAATGGCATCTGTTAATCTGGAAACACAGACCCTGAATTATTTCATTGCCTGCAACTGGCTGCGGGATCCTGACAAACCCCGGCACAACAAAGACCATGCCGTGGCGATACTTCACGCCATTGAAGCCCGCCGTGATCTTGGGCACCTGCCCCTGCGGGCCCGGCAGGCCTTGGTCCGCCATTACAAACAGACCGGACAGGAACAGAAAGCCCGTGCCATTTCCGGCAACTTGATCACTTTCGGCCTGCCCAGCGGTCCCGTTTCTGGGATCATGCAGAAAATATACAGCTTCCGCCGGCCGGATACTGATCCGGCCAAAGACAATCCAACAGGGGACGGTGCCGCATGACCCGGATTAATTTCAACAGCAGGCGGACCCTGCGGGCCGTTTCCAAACATCTGGAAACCATCGGCGCGCGGGGCAACCTGCACCACATCGGGGATCAATATGAAGGGGGTTATATCTCATGGTAACGACCGACACGAATTTTATTTTATCTGCAAAATCGCAATCACGTTGGCGCGGGTATAGCGCGAAACACCACCTGCCACTGGATCAGGATCCTGTCATAGGTTTCCTGGTCGGCTTTGCCGCCGGCGGCACCATATTTAGCCTGATCGGCTTTGGCCTCTATCTATTGCTTGGGTGAGAAAAATATAATGCCGCCGCCTTATGCAATATTCCTTTGTGATGAAACGGGCATCATGGCCGCCCCTTGGGCCGCGGCAGGGGTGATCTGCTACCTTGTGGATCCTGCACACCCCCCCGGGATTACCCGCAAAGGAAACATCATTCAGCTGGGTGGCGTTATCGCGCCGGATCTCAATTTACCGGAATATGATCATTGCCTTGATTTTATCGGCAACCTGATCCGCAGTGGCCGCGTGATATTTGTCGGCGGCTTTCCACCCTGCACAGATCTAGCCGGATCCGGGGCAAGGCACTGGCAGGGAAAGTTTACCAGGGATCGGTATTTTCAGGCCAAGGCTGCCTTGATCCTAGAACAATGCAGAACTATCGGGACCCTGTCCGGTGCCCCATGGTTTTTTGAAAACCCACGGGGCGCCGCATCCGGCATCATGGGTCCGCCTAATTTCAGCTTTAACCCCTGTGATTTTGGCGGATATCTCCCGGAAGATGACGAACATCCGCTATGGCCCGACTATCTGCCCCCACGGGACGCCTACCCCAAAGAAACTTTTATCTGGGCAGGCGGTGGTTTCATTCGCCCGGATCCGAAGCCCGTGGATGCTCTGGATTATTACCCGGGCTGGAAAAAGCTGGGCGGAAAATCGCGCCGCACAAAAAAAATCAGATCCGCCACACCGCGCGGCTGGGCGCAGGCCGTTTTTGAAGCAAACTATAAATTAAGGATTGCCGCATGAATCCCCATGAAGAAGAAAGACCGGCATGGCTGGAAAGCCAGACCCCCGAAGCCATCCGCAGGCAGAAAATTAAATGGATCATCTCCCCGGTGATCATGATCATTCTGGCCGCTTGCGCCGCATACTGGCTTAGATAAGGATCCAGCCATGACCAAGATCCAGTGGACAGACAAAACCTGGAACCCTATCGCCGGCTGCAGCAAGGTGTCAGAAGGCTGCCGCAACTGCTACGCCATGCATCTGGCTTGGCGACTGGGTCACAATCCAAAGGTTGCCGACAAATACGCCGGCACCGCCTTCCGGGACAAGCACGGGGAAAATAAAAGCAAGGTCCGCTGGACCGGCTACATCACTTTTGATGAAAAAGCTTTGCAGATCCCGCTGAAGGAAAAAAAGCCCACCCGCTATTTTGCCAACAGCATGTCCGACCTGTTCCACCAGAACGTCACGGATGACGTGATTGATCAGATCTTTGCGGTTATGTCCCTGTGCCCGCATCACACTTTCCAGATCCTGACCAAGCGGCCGGGACGCATGCAGGACTACCTGAAAAATTATCACCGCAAGGTTGAATGGCTGAAAGCAGCCCAGCAACTTGATGGCCAAGGGAAGCTCAAAAAAGGTATCCTGTTCACATTAAAAGAACCCCTGCCCAACGTCTGGCTGGGCGTCAGCGTGGAAGACCAGAAAACGGCAAACGAACGGATCCCCATCCTGCTGGACACCCAGGCCGCCATTCGATGGATTTCCGCCGAACCGCTGCTGGGACCGGTCGATCTAACAAAAATAACTTGGGGGGATGATTTTATCTGGGCGTGCACAGACGCCTTATCAGGTGTCGATACATGCCTGGAATTTCCTGGGGAGCCACGCCCCTCCAAAAGTAAACTTGATTGGGTGGTAGCTGGCGGCGAAAGCGGCAAGGATGCCCGCCCCATGCATCCGGATTGGGCTCGGTCCCTGCGGGATCAGTGCCAAGCGGCAGGGGTGCCCTTTTTCTTCAAGCAGTGGGGTGGGTGGGCTCCCATCATAAAAGACAACCGGCACTTACTTCTACTTCTCACCAAAAAAAGATGCCGACACTTTGGCGATGGAACAACAATGTATCTGGCCGGCAAAAAAGCAGCTGGAAGTCTGCTGGACGGCCGCACCCATCTTGAATTTCCGGAGACTGATCAATGACCGACACCCCTGACGGCGAACCCTGCCACTGGAGCCGTCTGGACAAAAATTTACCCGTTGGCCTGTGCAGCAAATGCATCCGCCTTTTGAACTGGTGGGATGACCAGCAAGAGAAATCGGGGCAGTAAAATGACCAGATCCTGGCCGGCCTATATGCGCAAAGATACCGTTATGGAGTACCTGGATATCAGGTCCGAAACGGACTGGACGCGCTGCACTAAAGGCTGGCCGGGCTTTCCCCAAAAGGACCCCGCAACAAAGCGCTGGTTAAAAAAGGAAATTGACATCTGGCTGGATCGCCGCCACCATCTGACAGGAAATACGGTAAATGACATGGACGCAATCATCCGCGCGGCAAATGGTTAAACTCAAAGACCTGAATTATGTTAAACGGGTCATCCGCCATAACAAGAAAAAGGCGGACGCGATATATTATTACTCAGTCCCGCCGGGGATGCCCCGGGCAAAAATTCCTTACCCCATTGGCTCAGAAGAAAACTGCGCCGCCCGCTTTGTCAATTATGTCCTGACTAGGAACGAACTCAGCCCGAAAAAGAAACGCGACAACCAGCTGGGCAAACAGCCCCCAGAACCGGGCAGCATGTCCCACCTGGTGGCCATCTATCGCGGTGATCGGGATCTGGATATCATGCCACATATTTTCTGGGCGCGGCTGAAGGAAAAAACCCGCAAGGATTACACCCGTTACCTAGATATTATTAACGAACGGTTCGGGCCCTTCCAGGTCCGGGATTTCACACCGGAAGCCATCGCAAAATTCAGGGATAGCTTGGCCCAGGTTGATGATACCGGCTTGCCTAAAAAACCCTATGCCGGCAACAACGCCCTGGCCGTCATGAAGGCCCTGTTTAAAGTGGCCATCCTGAAAACTTCGATTTTTAACATGACCGTCAATCCAGCCCGGGACGTCGGTAAGTTCGGCAAAAAGGATGGCGTCCGCGCCCGCCGGCAATTTTGGACCTATGAACAGCAAGAAACCTTCTGTCAGGTCGCGGACAAACTGGATCCGCAGATCGGGACAGCCATCCGCCTGCTGGCCTATTTTGGACAGCGCCCGGGCGACACCCTCGCCATGAAGGACACCGCATACGACGGGGAAAAAGTGGATGTGGTCCAAGAAAAAACCGATGAACGGGTCCGCATCCCGCCGCACCAGGATATCAAGCCCCTGCTGGATAGGATCCGCCAGCAAGCCCGGGACAGGGGACGGATCGGCGGACCTATGATCGACTTTGGCTTTAAAGGCGCTGATCTATATTCCCACTTTTCCAAACGCTGGGATCTGGTCAAGGCCGAAGCTGTAAAGCTGGATCCGGACCTGGCCGATCTGCGCCGGCAAGATCTGCGCCGCACGGCCGTGATCCGCCTGTCCGAAGCCGGCTGCGAAGTCCCCCAGATCAGCGCCATCACCGGCCACACTCTGGCATCAGTCACCCATATTCTGGAAACCTACTTTGTCCGCACCGAAGTCATGGCCGAATCCGCTATCACCAAGCTGCAGGACTGGCAGCAGGCGCAGAAAAAAAAAGAGGGATTAATATGCCAGGGGAAAAATCTGAAATTAGAAACCTAATTGCAAACGCGGTCACAAAGGTGAGGCAGCAAGAAATAGACCAAGCATGGGTGCAGGTGGATATCCTCCATCCCTTGGCCAAGAATCTAATTTTGGAAGAGAATATGATCACTGGCAGACGCCGACATTGCACCCTTGATGACATGGTTTATACACCAGGATGGCCGAAAGGACTGTGAATGAAAAAATCATTACCCCGATTCCGAACGCAGACCCCTATTGCCTCAGGTACAATCAGGAACCTTGAAATACCATCTATCCCGCCCAGATACATTGCGGCCGGGACCATATCCCAAGCCCCGGAAGCATAAAAGCCGCACTGTAAAATGCAAAAAAATAGACAGAAATTGGAAACGGTTTTTGAAATCGCGGGAAAAACTGGAAACGCTTTTAAAGCAAAAAACCCGCTAACCTATTGAAGGGAAAGCGGGTTTTTGGTGAGCCCTGAAGGATTCGAACCTTCGACCTACTGATTAAAAGTCAGTTGCTCTACCAACTGAGCTAAGGGCCCGTAAAAGATGAGCGGAACATAAAGTCAGTTTCCCGGATGGTCAATAGGAAACTGACACTTTTTTTAAAAAATTTTCTTATAGCGGATCAATGTCGCCAAGCGCCCTTTTGGCATGAAAATCAGCCACATACTGTTTCAGTTTTCCGGCCGCAATGGCGGCGCGTAATCCTGCCATAAGATCCTGAAAATAGGTCAGATTATGTTCCGTCAGCAGCATGGCCCCCAGAATCTCGCCACTACGGATCAGATGCGAGAGATAGGCCCGGCTGTATTTCGTGCAGGCATCGCACCGGCAGTCTTCATCCAGAGGCCGCGGGTCATCCGTATGGCGAGCATTTTTCATATTCACCGCCCCCCGCCGAGTAAAGGCCTGTCCCGTGCGGCCCGACCGTGTCGGCAGCACGCAGTCGAACATGTCAATGCCGCGTTCGACGGCCCCGACAATATCATCGGGTTTGCCCACCCCCATCAGGTAGCGTGGTTTGTCTGTGGGCATTTTGGGCATGGTAAAGTCGAGCACCTCAAACATTACCCGCTGCCCTTCGCCCACCGCAAGGCCGCCAACGGCATACCCGTGAAAGCCGATCTCGGTGAGCGCGGCGATAGACTCCTGCCTCAGGTCCTCAAACACCCCGCCCTGCACAATGCCGAACAAAGCATTCTTTTCCGCATGTTCAGACCCATTGTGAAAGGCGTCAAAAGAACGTTTGGCCCAGCGCATGCTGAGCCGCATGCTGTCTTCCGTCTGTTTTCGGGTGGCGGGATACGGGGTGCATTCGTCAAACGCCATCACGATGTTGGAGCCCAGCAATCGCTGGATTTCCATACTGCGTTCCGGGCTGAGCAAATGACGACTGCCGTCAATATGGGACTGGAAAGCCACGCCCTCCTCGCTGATTTTCCGGAGCTGCGCTAGGGACATCACCTGAAATCCACCGGAATCGGTCAGAATCGGCCGTTCCCAGTTCATGAATTTGTGTAATCCCCCTAGATGATGAATCCGTTCCGCCGTGGGCCGGAGCATCAGATGATAAGTGTTGCCCAAAAGAATATCCGCCCCCGTGGCCCGCACGGTTTCCGGTTTCATGGCCTTGACCGTGGCTGCCGTCCCCACCGGCATAAAGGCGGGCGTGCGAATATCCCCGCGCCAGGTTTTCAAGACCCCGGTGCGCGCCGACCCGTCGATCGCCTCGATGTGCAGCTTGAAATTATCCTTCACAACTGGTCCTCACGAAATAACAGACTGCTGTCGCCATAGGAATAAAAACGATACCGTTCTTCAATGGCATGGCGATAGGCCGCCTTCATTGTTTCCAACCCGGCAAAGGCCGACACCAGCATAAACAGGGTGGACCGCGGCAGATGGAAATTGGTCATCAGCATATCCACACAACGGAACTTGTATCCCGGCGTAATAAAAATATCCGTGGAATCGGCAAAGGGGCGTGTGTGCCCGTTCTCGTCCGTCGCAGCTTCCAACAGGCGCAACGACGTGGTGCCCACAGCAACGACCCGCCGTCTTTCGGCGTGGGCGCGGTTAATCTCTTCCGCCACGTCCGGGGTAATCTCGCCCCATTCCTCATGCATTTTATGATCGCGGGTGTCCTCCACTTTAACCGGCAGGAAGGTACCGGCCCCGACATGCAGGGTGACTTGGACGCGTTTTACGCCGATTTCGTCAATTTTGTTCAGCAGCGCCGTTGTGAAATGCAGTCCGGCAGTGGGAGCCGCGACGGCCCCGTCTTTTTTGCTATAGACGGTCTGGTAATCCTCACGGTCCCGCGCATCCACCGGCCGTTGTGAAGCGATATAGGGCGGCAGAGGCATTACCCCCACTTCATCAAGCGCCTGGCGCAGGGCCGATCCCGCCCGGTCAAACCGCAAAGTGACTTCACCGCCCGCGCCCTTGTCTGTTACCGTACAGAACAGCTTGTCCTGAAAACTGATCTCGTCACCCACTTTCAGTTTCTTGGCCGGGCGGGCAAACGCCTTCCAGAGCCCCTCGTCCTTCTGCTGATGCAGGGTAAATTCAACTTTGCCCAGCCCCCGCCGACCGCTCAGGCGCGCCGGAATCACCCGGGTGTCATTAAAGACCATCACGTCACCGGGATTAAGATAATCCGTAATATCCGCCACACGACGGTCTTCAAGGTCCTTGCCCCGCACCACAAGAAAGCGCGCCCCGTCGCGATTTGCGACGGGGCGAAGCGCAATCAGCTCCCGCGGGAGTTCAAAGTCAAACAGGTCAACCTTCAATGTTCACCCCGATATTCATCCTAATATCCACTCCAATGGTCCCCCCCATGCTGACCCATGAGCTACTGTTCCACATCCGCAGCAACCTGCATTTTTACAATGACGTCCGGATCGGTAAAGCCCGGCCCCTCTCCAGGTTTGATATTGTCCACAAACTGCATGCCTTCGACCACCCGTCCCCAAACGGTATATTGTCCGTTCAGGTGCATGGCCGGCTCAAAACAGATAAAAAACTGTGAATCCGCACTGTTGGGGTCCATCGCCCGAGCCATGGACACGGTCCCGCGCAGATGCGGCAGGTCGTTAAATTCCGCCGGCAGATTTTGCCCCGATCCACCGGTACCATCCCCTTTCGGGTCTCCGGTCTGGGCCATGAAGCCTGGAATCACCCGGTGAAAGGTTAGGCCGTCATAAAACCCTGCCCGGACCAATTCCTTGATTCTCGCCACATGTTTGGGCGCTTTATCCGGATACATTTCAATCACCACCCGACCATCTTTCAGGTCAAGGTAAAGGGTATTTTCCAGATCCATGGCGTGTGCTCCTGCCGTCATCAAGAAAACGGTCAAAACCGCCTTCAACAAGTTTTTCATGATTTATCACCTCGGAGAGTGCGTTATACAGTTTTTCCCAGCTTTGCCAAGACTTTTTGCCGCACAGACGGCGATACAAAAGCCTTAATTTCCCCCCCGAAGACGGCAATTTCCTTCACCAGACGGGAGGCAATCGCCTGATAGGACGGGTCCGCCATCAAGAATACGGTCTCCACATTCGGGTTAAGCTTGTAGTTCATGGCCGTCATTTGAAATTCATATTCGAAATCCGACACAGCCCTAAGCCCCCGGATAATGATCCCGGCGCCGATTTCTTCGGCAAAGCTCATCAACAAAGTATCAAAGGGGCGGACCTCAATGGCCACCCCTTCGTTTTTTTCAATAAAGGCTGTTTCTTCACGCACCATCTCCACCCGCTCATCCAGATCAAAAAGCGGCTGTTTGGACGGATTGGTGGAAATCCCCAGAACAAGACGATCAACAAGTTTGGCGCCCCGTTTGATAATATCAATATGCCCCAGAGTGATGGGATCAAAAGTTCCCGGATAGAGCCCGATACGTTCTTTTTTCTGGGTCATAAGCCCTTATTCCTCCTTTGCGTTTCCTTCAGAAGACGATGTTCCGGAAGAGTCCGAACCGGATGTTTCCGCGTTTTCGGTGGCTTCCGCATTTTCGTCCGCAACCTCATTCAGATCCCGGTTTTCCTCATCGTTCTCTTCACCATTCTCTTCATCGTCCTCCACATCCGTCAGACGGGCCACGGAAACAACATGTTCCTCATCCCCCACCCTGAACAGGGTTACCCCCTGAGTGCTGCGTCCGGCGATTCTCACATCATGAACCGGCACCCGGATCAGACGCCCCAGATCAGTCACCATCATCAGCTGATCCTGCGCCTCGATGGGGAACGCGGCCACCACGCTGCCATTGCGTTCGGAGGTTTCGATATTGATGATGCCCTGACCACCGCGGTTGGTTTGCCGGTATTCATAGGCCGAGGTGCGTTTGCCATAACCGTTGGCCGTTACGCTGAGAATAAACTCTTCCTGCGCCTCCAGTTCCGCAATACGTTCCGCAGACAGGCCCTCAGGCAGTTCAACTTCTTCCCCCCGGCGCCGGGCCGCAGCATAACGCAGATAAGGGTCACGTTCTTCCATGGTGATGGTGGTGCTTTTCAACACGGACATGGACACCACTTCATCCCCTTCGGCCAGACGAATCCCTCTGACCCCATCGGAATTGCGTCCTTTAAACAGGCGTACGGCCGTCGCATTGAAACGGATACATTTGCCGTCCCGGGTCGCCAACAGCACATCATTGTCCTCAGCACATGCTGCAACCCCGATCAGGCGGTCATCCTCGCTCAGGCGAATGGCGATTTTGCCATTGGCGCGCACATTAACAAAATCGCTCAGCAGGTTACGGCGCACATTCCCCTTCGCCGTGGCAAAAACCGCATGCAGCTCTTCCCAGCTGTCTTCATCCTCAGGCAGCGGCAGAATGGTGGAAATGGTCTCCCCCTGGCTGAGCGGTAGAAGATTGATCAGCGCTTTGCCCTTGGATTGCGGCGTGCCCGGCGGCAATTTCCAGACTTTCAGCTTATAGACTTGCCCCAGATTGCTGAAAAATAACACCGGCGTGTGGGTGTTGGCCACAAAAACCGTTTGCAGAAAATCCTCATCTTTGGTCTGCATGCCGCTGCGGCCCTTGCCGCCACGCCGCTGCGCCCGATAGGTGTTAAGGGGCACCCGCTTGATATAACCGCTATGGGTGACCGTCACGACCATGTCTTCACGCTGGATGAGGTCTTCGTCCTCGATGTCGCCCAGCCCGGCAGGAACGATTTCCGTGCGCCGCGGCGTAGCAAACGCCTCCCGATAGGCAACAAATTCATCGCGCATGATGCCGTAAAGTTTTTCCCGACTGCGCAGGATTTCCAGATATTCCTCAATCTCGGCGGCAATTTTTTTCAGTTCTTCGCCAATTTCGTCCCGGCCCAGTGCGGTCAGACGATGCAGACGCAATTCCAAAATAGCCCGCACCTGGGTTTCCGACAGAATATATTTGCCGTCCACCACCCCGCGTCCCGGTTCATTGATCAGGCGAATATACCCTTCAACATCCACCGCATCCCATTCCTCGGCCATGAGCGCCTCGCGGGCCGCCGCCGGATTGGGAGCCTTGCGAATCATCGCCACAATCTTATCCAGATTGTTGACCGCAATCACCAGCCCCACCAAGACATGGGCCCGATCCCGGGCCTTGCCCAGCAGATATTTGGTCCGCCGGGTGATGACTTCCTCGCGGAACTTGACAAAGGCTTCGATAATCTGGCGCAGATTAAGAAGTTCCGGTTTGCCATTGTTCAGGGCCAGCATGTTACAGCCGAAACTGGTCTGCAATGGGGTATAGCGGTACAGCTGGTTCAGCACCACATCCGCCACCGCGTCGCGTTTGATTTCCACGACCACCCGCACGCCCTCACGGTCGGATTCATCACGGATATCTCCAATGCCTTCGATACGTTTGTTGCGCACCGTTTCGGCAATGGTTTCGATCATGCGGGATTTATTCACCTGATAGGGAATTTCCGTGATCACAATGGCTTCCCGGCCATTGCGTGTTTCCTCGATGTGGGTCTTGCCACGCATCATCACCGATCCGCGCCCGGTCATATAGGCAGACCGGGCTCCGGCCGCTCCCATAATCAGGCCACCGGTAGGAAAATCCGGCCCCGGCACCAATTCGATGAGCTCCTCCAACGTCACTTCCGGGTTGTCAATAAAGGCACAGCAGGCATCCAGAACCTCCCCCAGATTATGAGGCGGGATGTTGGTTGCCATACCGACGGCAATCCCCCCTGCCCCATTCACCAGAAGGTTGGGGAATCGGGCCGGCAACACCACCGGTTCCAGTTCGGATTCATCATAGTTCGGATGGAAATCAACCGTATCCTTGTCGATGTCCTCCAAAAGTCCGCTGGCCGCCTTATCCATGCGGGCCTCGGTATAGCGCATGGCCGCTGGCGGGTCACCGTCCATGGAACCAAAATTGCCCTGCCCGTCAATCAACGGCAGACGCAGGGAGAACGGCTGGGCCATACGGACCATCGCATCATAAATGGCACTATCCCCGTGGGGATGGTATTTACCCATCACATCCCCGACCACGCGCGCCGATTTACGATAGGGTTTGGTCCAGTCATAGCCGTTCTCATACATGCTGTAGAGAATGCGCCGATGCACCGGCTTCAGACCATCACGCACATCCGGAAGGGCCCGGGACACGATCACGCTCATGGCGTAATCGAGGTAGGAGGATTTCATTTCCTCCTCAATAGTGATGGTAGAAATGTTCGGATCCTGGGGGTCTAGAACGGTGTTCTCACTCAAGAAAATATCCCTTAATTTATACTTTTACTTTCGGGTCTCTTTTGTCACTCTGCTTTGTCACTCTGCCCTGGCCTGTTCCAACCGGACATGGCCGGGCAAGAGGCAGAAAAATGCAGCCCAATTGATAGCAATTCCCCATGAGCATGGCAAGGATTTAGGCGCCTGGGACAGGAACCGTTTTTCAGCTTCCTTTTTCCGGCAACTTTTCCAGGTGCCAAAGGTCGGTTCATCCTCACATGATCATAACGCCAAAAGGCCCCAGCCTGATGACCGGGACCCCAAATATTCAAGAAACATTCAGCCAAAAATAAAAAGAAACAGGCTTAGAACGGAATCTCATCATCCAGATCGCCTCCCCCCGCAGCAGGACCAGAAGAAGATCCGCCGCCATAGTTAGACGCTCCGTTATCCTCAAAAGTATCACTGCCGCCATAGCCCCCGCCTTCACCCTTGCTGTCCAGCATGGTCAGCTCGCCGCGGTATTTCTGCAGTACCACTTCCGTTGTGTATTTTTCCACGCCCTGCTGGTCCGTCCATTTACGGGTTTGCAGCGCGCCTTCCACATAAATCTTGGACCCTTTGCGCAGATATTGTTCCGCGACCCGGCACAGCGCCTCATTAAAGATGACCACCCGGTGCCATTCGGTGCGCTCCTTACGCTCCCCCGTCATCCGATCCTTCCAGCTCTCGGACGTGGCCAGACTCAATGTCACCACCGGGGAGCCGTCCTGGGTATGCCGTACTTCCGGGTCCCGCCCTAGATTCCCCACCAGAATGACCTTGTTGACGCTACCTGCCATTTTTATCTTCCTTTAATCCGTATTCTGTTGTTAAACGTATTCCAAACATAACGGCTGCCAAGCGATCTGCAAAGCAAATTTGCAGGTTTTTGAACGCCGGTTTCCGCCCAAACCACCAATGAGAACAAAATAAGAACTTGACATCTTTCCAAAAAAGACCACATTGCACATAATTCCATCGTTTCAGGGTGCGTATGAAAAATGCTGACTAAGATTTCCGTTCGCGGCGCCAAAGAACACAATCTGAAAAATATTGACGTGGATATTCCCCGCGACAAACTGGTGGTGATCACAGGCTTAAGCGGGTCCGGCAAATCCTCACTGGCCTTTGACACCATTTATGCTGAAGGCCAGCGCCGCTATGTGGAAAGCCTGTCGGCCTATGCCCGGCAGTTTCTGGAAATGATGCAGAAACCGGACTGCGAACATATCGAGGGCCTCAGCCCGGCCATTTCCATCGAGCAGAAGACCACCTCCCGCAATCCCCGTTCCACCGTCGGCACGGTAACGGAAATTTATGACTATATGCGCCTGTTGTTTGCCCGGATCGGCGTGCCCTATTCCCCGGCCACGGGCCTGCCCATCGAAAGCCAGACCATCAGCCAGATGGTCGATAAAATCATGGCATTAGAAGAAGGCACCCGCCTGTATCTTCTGGCTCCTATCGTACGCGGGCGTAAGGGAGAGTACCGCAAAGAGTTTGCCGATCTGCTGAAAAAAGGGTTCCAGCGGGTCAAAGTGGACGGAAATTTCTATGAACTTGATGATGTGCCGGACCTGAACAAGAAGCTCAAACATGACATTGAGGTGGTGGTGGACCGGGTTGTGGTGCGCGCCGGGCTTGAGACCCGGCTGGCCGACAGCCTGCAAACCGCGCTGGAACTGGCCGAAGGGTTGGCCATAGCGGAATTCGCCAGCGGTGCGCAACAGGGGGAGCGGCTGTTATTTTCTGAGAAATTTGCCTGCCCGGTTTCCGGGTTTACTATTGAGGAAATCGAACCCCGGCTGTTTTCCTTCAACAACCCTTTTGGGGCCTGCCCCACCTGCGACGGGCTGGGCAAGAAACTTTATTTCGATCCCGATCTGGTGGTGCCGGACAAGACCAAAAGCCTGAAACAGGGCGCCCTTGTCCCCTGGTCTAAATCCAGTGCCCCTTATTACATCCAGACCCTGGAAAGCCTCGCCCGACATTACGGGTTTAAAACCGACACGCCTTGGGAAAAACTGCCACACCAGTTTCAGGACATTATCTTGTATGGCAGTGGAGATGAGGTCATCGAAATGATCTACAGCGATGACCGCAAGAATTATGTGGTGGAAAAACCTTTTGAGGGAGTGATCGGCAATATTGAACGGCGCTGGCGGGAAACCGACAGTAACATGATGCGCGACGAGCTGGGTAAATATCAAAGTGCCGCCACTTGTGAAACCTGTAACGGTTACCGGCTCAAACCGGAAGCGCTGTGTGTCAGAATTAACGACCGGCATATCGGGCAGGTCGCAGAACTTTCAGTGCGGGACAGTTACCTGTGGTTCCGGGAATTGCCCGCAAACTTAAGCGAAAAACAGAATGAAATCGCCGCGCGCATTCTCAAGGAGATCATTGAACGACTGGGATTTCTGAACAATGTGGGGCTGGAATATCTTAATCTGTCCCGCAGTTCCGGCACCTTGTCCGGTGGTGAATCACAGCGCATTCGTCTGGCCTCTCAAATCGGATCGGGGCTCACGGGTGTGCTGTATGTGCTGGATGAGCCGTCCATCGGACTGCACCAGCGGGACAATGACAGGCTTTTGGAAACCCTGATGAATTTGCGGGATATGGGCAATACGGTGCTGGTGGTGGAGCATGACGAAGACGCCATTCGTGCCGCCGATCATGTGATCGACATGGGGCCTGGCGCCGGCGTGCATGGGGGGGAAGTGGTGGCCGAAGGCACGCCGCAGGACATCATGACCAATGCCCACAGCCTCACCGGGCAATATCTCTCCGGCCAACGCATCATTCCGGTTCCCCTTGACCGCCGGCCAGGGCATAAGGCCGGCAATCGGCGTAAGGAAATCATTGTGCACGGGGCCACCGGCAACAACCTGAAAAATGTATCCGTGGCCTTCCCGCTGGGCACACTGACCTGTGTGACCGGGGTGTCCGGCAGCGGCAAGTCCACGCTGACCATCGACACGCTGTACAAGGCTGTGGCCCGCAAGCTGAACAACAGCCGCGACCTGCCGGCGCCCCATGAGGATATCAGCGGCCTGGAATATATCGACAAGGTGGTGGACATCGACCAGTCCCCGATTGGCCGCACACCGCGTTCCAACCCGGCCACCTATACCGGCGCCTTCACCCCGATCCGCGACTGGTTTGCAGGGTTGCCTGAATCCCAGGCCCGGGGCTACAAGCCGGGGCGTTTTTCCTTTAATGTCAAAGGCGGGCGCTGCGAAGCCTGCCAGGGCGACGGGGTGATCAAGATTGAGATGCATTTCCTGCCCGATGTGTATGTGCAATGTGATGTGTGCAAAGGCAAGCGCTATAACCGTGAGACCCTGGAAATCACCTATAAAGGTAAATCCATTGCCGACATCCTGGAAATGACCGTAGAAGATGGTGTGGAGTTTTTCGCCGCGGTACCCGCCATCCGGGACAAGCTGAAAATGCTGGAAAAAGTGGGGCTCAGCTATATCCAGATCGGTCAGGCGGCCACCACCCTGTCGGGCGGCGAGGCGCAACGGGTGAAACTTTCCAAGGAACTCTCGAAACGGTCTACCGGACGCACCCTTTATATCCTGGACGAACCCACGACGGGGTTACATTTCGAGGATGTGCGCAAGCTGATGGAGGTACTGCAACATCTGGTGGACCAGGGCAATACGGTGATTATCATCGAACATAATCTGGAGGTCATCAAACTGGCCGACTGGATCATTGACCTTGGCCCCGAAGGCGGCGACGGTGGCGGCGAGATTATCGCTGAAGGCACCCCGGAAGACATTGCCTGTAATGAAAAAAGTTATACCGGACGGTATCTGAAACCACTGTTGTACAATCAGGGATCCAGGCAGCCTGCCTCTTGGGGATAAGGTGTGGAAAGCTGATCCGCCAATCCAGGCGCAAGGATAAAATTGGCCGGGAAGCTTCGCGTTACATCACCATGTGGATGACTTTGTCGCGATCACGTCTCGCAGTGACGGCGTAGAGGGAAACGTTATCACGACCTCCCATGGCCCCATTCCGCCCAGGAGCCGTTTAAAAAACCTCTCCCAAAACTGGGGAGGACGTTTTATTTATGGACTGGATTGCCGCCTTCGCGGCAATGACGGAGAACAGCGGCAAGAGCGCAGGAGAAGCGGCGGGAAAATCCAGAAAGCTATTTTTAATAATAATTATCATTTACATTCTTAAAAAAGACTGTATAACTGTCATTGCTGAATCAGAAACGGGCGATGATCCCCGATATAGCCGGAATCATCGTCGTGGTGGGCGGCTCTTTTTTTGGTCTTTTTGGGGCCGCCCGCTTTCTGATTTAGCCTACATACCCTGATCAATACCCTGCTGCCTGGCATGTCCTATCCACCCATCCAAAACCTCCCGCATGCCAGGCAGATCCCCTTTTATTTGTAACTACCTGTATTTTCTGGAAAATTGACCGCGATCGCTATTGCTTTTGAGCCGGGCTGCGCGGATAATATGCCAAAATGCTAAAGAATATCAGTCACACGCGAAATCCGTGAAAGGACCCGAGATGGAAGAGCAAGCAAAAGAGTATATGGACATCGTCATGGCATTGATTGCCACGCATGGCCTGAATATTATTGGCGCCGTGCTGATCCTGATCATCGGCTGGATGCTGGCGGGATGGGGCAAGAAATACACCCGAAAGCTGCTCTCTCGAAGCGAAAAGATTGACATAACACTGGTTTCCTTTTTTGCCAGTCTGGTGCGTTACGTAATCCTTATTTTCACGGTTCTGGCGGTTCTTGACCAGTTTGGAGTGGAAACCACCAGCCTTATTGCCATCCTCGGCGCCGCCTCCCTGGCCATTGGTCTGGCCCTGCAAGGTACACTCAGCAACGTGGCCGCCGGTGTCATGCTGTTGATTTTTCGCCCCTTCCGGATCGGTGATTATGTAGAGGCCGGCGGCATTGCCGGAACAATCAAGGATCTTGGCTTGTTTTTTACGGAAATGGCCACACCGGACAATGTCCAGTTGATCGTACCCAACAGCTCCATCTGGGGGGCATCCATCAAAAATTATTCCTATCATGAAACCCGCCGGGTGGATTTGCTGATCGGCATCAGCTACGGCGACAACATGGACGAAGCCATGACGGCCATCGGCGAAGTCATTGACGCCGAAAGCCGGGTATTGAAAGATCCTGAACCGCAACTGTTTGTGGGGGAACTGGCCGATAGCTCCGTAAATATTATTGTGCGGGTCTGGGTCAAGAATGCCGATTACTGGCCCACAAAATTTGCCCTTACCAAAAACATCAAACACAAGCTGGACGAAAAAAGCATCAGCATTCCCTTCCCGCAACGCGACCTTCATATTATCAGTATGCCGGAAAAAACCTCACTTTCTGCTGAATAAAATATTCGTCGACAAAGCTATACGGTTCATCGCAAACCGCTTTTGTTTGTTCTCTCCCCTGTTACCCTGAACTCTCAGGAATATCATTCGTATATTCGAAGAAGATAATTAAGGGTACGGAGGAGAGAGATGAATTGGACAGCAAAAAGTCTCAAAAATCCAGCCGTTGTCGCGGTGATCGTGGCGATGGTTTTGCTGTTTGGTGGTTACAGCATCTCCCGCCTGCCCGTACAGTTATTCCCCAATATTGAAAACCCGCGGGTGAGCATCTTCACCCCCTGGCGCGCCGCTTCGCCTTCCGAAGTGGAATCGGAAATTACCGAACCCTTGGAAGAGGTTTTGCAGGGCATTCCTGGCCTGAAGGAAATGAATGTCTATTCCAATCAGGGCGGCGCCTGGACCAATCTGGAATTTTCCATTACCACCAATATGGACCGGGCCCTGCTGGAAGTTATCAGCCGCCTGAATCGCCTGCCTCCCCTGCCCTTGGATGCGGACCAGCCGATACTAGGGGCCGGAGGCGATAATGCCGGAGAAACCCTGATTTATTATTTCTTGCAGGTTTTGCCAGATAATCCGCGGCCGGTAGAAGAATATATGCAGTTTGCCAGGGACCGCCTGATCCCCCTGTTTGAAGCCATTCCCGGTGTCGCGCAGGTGGATAACCAGACCAACATGCCCGAAGAGGAAGTGCAGATCGTTTTTGATCCCTTCCGCGCTGCTCAGCTCGGCATCAAGATTCCCGACGTCGCGGCCCTCGCCGGGCAGGCCCGGGATGTCTCCGGCGGTTTTATTGAAAATGGCCGACGGCGTTATACGCTGCGCTTTAATGGCCGATATACGCCGGACTATCTGGGCGACCTGATCCTAGAATGGCGGGACGGCACCCCCATTCGTCTTGGCGATATCGCTGATATCCGCGTTGATCGTCCCAAACGCACGGATGTGGGCATTCAGAACGGTAACCCGGCCCTTTCCCTGCGTATTGTCAAGGAAAACGGCGCCAATGTGTTGGCCACCATTGAGAAGGTTAACGCCCTCGCTGATCAACTCAATGAAGGCATGCTGAAAGACAACGGCCTGATTATGCAGAAATCGTTCGATCCGTCTGTCTTTATCAAGCGTGCCATTGGCCTGCTCAGCAGCAATCTGGTGATCGGTGTGGCCTTCGCGGTGGGTATCTTGTGGTGGTTTTTGCGTCAGACCCGCGCCACCTTCATCATCGCCACCACCATACCGATCTGCCTATTGGCGACATTTATTGTCTTGCAGCTTACCGGGCGGAGCCTGAATGTGATTTCGCTGGCCGGCCTTGCCTTCGCCACGGGCATGGTGCTGGATGCGGCCATTGTGGTTATGGAGAATATCTGTCGGCTCCGGGAAAAGGGGCTGAAGGACACCGACGCCTGTCAGGTCGGCACCCAACAGGTCTGGGGCGCACTTCTGGCCTCCACCGCAACAACCGTCGCCATCTTCCTGCCGGTCATGTTCCTGGAGGATGTGGAAGGGCAACTGTTTGCCGATCTGGCCCTGACCATCGCCATTGCGGTGAGCCTGTCGCTGGTGGTGGCCGTGACGGTGCTGCCGGTCGCCAATAAACACTTTATGAAGGGAAAACTGCCCCGCGACAAAAACGCCCATCTGTGGCGGCGCATGGCGGCTGGAATCATGAAGCTAACCAACAGCCCCCTGAAAAAGGCCGGCTGGATCAGCGGCCTGATCAGCGTCTCCGTGATCGGCTCTTACCTTCTGTTTCCCAAAATGGATTACCTGCCGCCGGTCAAGCGTGATGCCGTGGATGTTTTCCTGCGCCTGCCGGCGGGCATGTCTTCGGATGTCCTGAAAGACGAAATCACCCAGACCCTGATCAAACGTCTGGACCCTTATATGAAAGGCGAAAAACAGCCTGCCCTGCGCAACTACTACATTCTGACCTGGAATAACGGTAATGGCGGCACCATTGGAATCCGGGCCAAGGATCAGGGCAGGGTCAAGGAGCTGGAAAGAATCGTTCGTGAAGAAATTGTCGCTGGCCTTCCCGACGTTCAGGCCTTTGCCGCCCAAGGCAACCTATTTGGCGGCTTTGGGGGCCAGGGAAGCATCAGCATACATATCCAGTCCTCCGTAGGGACGGCATTGGCACGGGCTACTGAGAAGGTCACACAGCTTCTTCAGGAGGCCCTGCCTGCTGCCCAGATCAACCCCCAGCAGAGCCCCGAACAATCCCAGCCCGAACTGAAAATCACCCCCATAGACCGCCGTATTCTGGAAGCCGGCTGGACCCGCAACGACATGGGCCGGATTGTCCAAACGCTCGGCAGTGGGCTTTATGTGGGGGAATATTTTGATGGTGAAAAACGCCTCAACATCATCCTCAAATCCGAAGAAAACAGAAGTCCCGAGGAACTCGCCGCCATCCCGCTGGCAACCCCGTCCGGCGGCATCATGCAGCTTGGCGAACTGGTCCGTCTGGAAGAAACCGTAGGCCCACAGTTTATCAAACGCACCAACGGTCGGCGCACCATGACTATTGATGTGGTACCGGCACCCGGCATGGCACTTCAGGAAGCTCTGGAAATCATCCAGCAGGAAGTGGAGCCCGAAGCCCTGAAAATCCTTGGAAATGAAGGGAGTATCCTTTATGGCGGCAGCGCCAATGGCCTCAAAAATGCCATCAAAAATCTTGGCAGCAATTTCCTGCTGGCCTTCGGTCTTTTGTTTATGCTGCTGGCCGCCTTGTTCCGTTCGCTCAAGGATGCGGCACTGGTGGTGATTTCCATTCCGCTTGCTACGGTCGGGGGCATTGCCGCCATCCGGCTTCTGAATCTGATCACGTTCCAGCCGCTTGATCTTTTGACCATGATTGGTTTTATCATTCTGCTGGGCCTGGTGGTGAACAACGCCATCTTGCTGGTGGTTCAGACCCGCAAGGCCGAAACCGAAGGATACGAACGGCATGAAGCCGTGCAACAGGCACTGGAACTCAGACTGCGACCCATATTCATGAGCACGCTGACCAGTATCGTTGGCATGTTGCCCCTTCTGATTTTCCCCGGTGAAGGCAGCGCCATCTATCGCGGCCTGGCAGCGTCCATTGTAGGCGGCATGGCGGTGAGCACAGTCTTTACCCTGCTGTTGATGCCGAGCCTGTTGCAACTGGGCCGCAAGACCCATCGCCCGCATCTGGTGGTTAGCAACCGCCCGACATCCCCCGAAGACAAGAAGTTGATAGGAGTAGGAGAATGACACGCGCTCTCCGCATGGACCGGATTTCCCAGAAGAGTTTTTTAGCGCTCTCTTTGTTGACCTTTTCCCTGGCCGCGGTCCTGCTGTCGCAACAAATGGCGAAAGCGCAAAATATGCCTAAACCCAAAGTTCTGGTGGGGAAAGTGGTCAACACCCTGATGGCGCCGACCCTGAATGTTCCCGGCAGTGTTGTCAGTCTACATGACAGCCGCCTTGCCGCAGAAACCTCCGCCACAGCGGATTGGATCGCCGAAGTGGGCACACAGGTTAAAAAGGGCGATCCCGTGGCGCGCCTCAATCAACGTCTTCTCAAGCTAGACCTGGCCAGTAACGACGCCGACATCAAGCGCATCGAAGCCCAACTGGACTACCGCCGCAAGGAACTGGGCCGTCTGCAAAAACTGCTGAAAGGCAAAAGCATCCCGGAAAGCCGCTATGATGCGGCCTTTGCGGAATATGCGGTGCTGGAACAGGAACTGGCCCAGGCCCGGACAAGACGGGATCGTACCCGTTACCTGCTGGATAAATCCGTGATCCGGGCCCCTGCCAATGGCTGGGTTGTAGAGCGTTTTATTTCTGTTGGCGAATATGTCTCAGCCGGGGAAGAAGTGGTGCGTTTTGTGGACACCGAAGAAAAGGAAATCAGCGCCCAAGCCCCGCTCAACCTGTTGCCGTTTCTTCAGGAAGGCATGACTGTGCGCGTATCTGACGGGGACAATACCATACCCAGCCGGATCCGCAGCATCATTCCTGTGGGAGACGACGTCAGCCGCATGGTCGAAATCCGCCTGGAAGTCCCGCAAAATACCCATGAGAACAAAATCCAGCAAAACAGGTCATGGGTCGTCGGGACAGCCCTCAGGGTCAACCTGCCCCGCAGCGCCCCCAAACAGGTAACCGCCATTCCCCGGGATGCCCTGATCATTCGCGCCGGGCGAAATTATGTGGTGCGGATCAACGAGGCGGGTCAGTCGGAAAATATTCCCGTGGTGCCCGGCATCGCCGAAGGCGACCTGATTGAAGTCACCGGCCGTCTGAAATCCGGGGACCGGGTAGTGGTGCGTGGCGGGGAAACATTGCGCCCCGGTCAGGAAGTGGATATCATGACCAACGCGGCGGCCCTGTAACCCGGAAGTAACCCGGAAGTAACCCGGAGGCCCGACCCGCTGGACAACCATAAAAACAACATCCTGAAGATGAACAGACTTGAGGGCCGGCAACTAAACCCGAGGAATGGCGTGAAACAGAAACTGGAAGGCATCATCCGCTATAAAGAACGCCTATTCTGGACATTGCAGATTCTGGGCTGGATGGCCTTTTGTGCCGTGCGCACGCTGAACGGATATGCTCATGGCAAAGCCCCTGAATATTTTTACGCCGCCCTGTTCGGTACCCTGGGCGGGTTCATCATCACGCTGGGACTGCGCTATATCTATCAGAAACTGCGCGCCATCTCCCCACCGCCACTGACCATGCTGTTGTCCGTAGGAACGGCGGTGGTAATCGGCTCGCTGATTTTTTCCACTGTCGAGGTCTGGACCTATGTGCAGACCTATGCCCCGGACTGGAACCCGCGGGGGTGGGAATTCCTTAGCAATGTATTATTTGACTTTTTTGTGCTTCTGACCTGGAGCGGCCTGTATTTTATCATTAATTACCAGTTTCTGTTTCAGGAACAGCGCGCCCAGTATCTCAAAGCCATTTCCCAGGCACATCAGGCGCAACTCAAAATGCTGCGCTATCAACTTAATCCGCATTTTCTGTTCAATACGCTTAACGCCATCTCCACCCTTGTTCTGGACAAGAAGATCAAGGATGCCAATCATATGCTGTCCAAGCTAAGTGCCTTTTTGCGCTTCAGCCTGGTCAGCCAGCCCATGCAGAAAATGACACTGGATGAAGAATTGTATGCCCTGTGGCTGTATCTGGATATTGAAAAGGTGCGGTTTCAGGATCGCCTGGAACTTCAATGTGATGTGGATGAGCGGGCCAAGCAGGCCCTGATCCCCAGCCTTCTGTTGCAGCCCCTGGTGGAAAACGCCATTAAATACGCCATCGCGCCCCTGGAAAAAGGCGGCACCATCACCCTGGAGGCCCGTATCCGTAATAACCGGTTGGTGATTATTTTGAGCGACAATGGCCCCGGCCTCCATCCCGATAAAAAAGTGCCTCAAACGTCCAGCGGGGTGGGCCTCGCCAACACCAAGGAACGGCTGGAACAACTTTATCATGATGATCATGAGTTTCGAGTGGAGGACAATGAACCCACAGGGGTCAAAATTACCATTAACATTCCTTATGAAGTCAAAAAAGAAAGCCTTCCAGAGGTCGCAGAATGACATTAAAAAAAATCAGAACCCTGCTTGTGGATGATGAACCGCTGGCCCTGCGTGGCCTTGAACTGAGACTGGAAGAATTTGACGACATTGACATTATCGGCACCTGCAGCAATGGCCGCGAGGCCATCAAAAAAATCCGTACCGAAAAACCCGATCTGGTGTTTCTGGATATTCAGATGCCCGGATTTGATGGATTCGCCGTCATCAAATCCCTGCTCCGGGAGGAACTTCCCCTGATCTGTTTTGTGACGGCTTTCAATGACTACGCCATCAAGGCCTTTGAATCCCATGCACTGGATTATCTCTTGAAACCGGTAGAGCAGGAGCGCTTGGCGCAAACCGTTGCGCGGGTACGTGAACATATCGCTGAACGGATGGCTGTTGAACAGAATGCCCGACTCGTAGACCTGATCCGATCCATGGATGACCCGCCTATGGTAGAGCTGTCGGAAATCATCAATGCCACCGATTTGACGTCACAAACACCGTACGAAACCCACCTTAATATCAAGGACCGGGGCCAGATCACGCGTCTTGAAGTCGCCAGCATTGACTGGATCGACGCCGCCGGGGATTATATGTGCATACATGCGGACGGGAAGACCCACATCCTGCGGGAAACCATGAAAAATATGGAAAAACGTCTGGATCCAGAGATTTTCCAGCGTGTACATCGCTCAACCATCATCAATCTGAATAAGGTTAGCGAACTGCACCCCGTCTCCGGTGGCAAATACGAGGTAGTTCTTGAAAACGGCGCCACCCTCCAGGTCAGCCGTAATTATCGTGATGTGTTGGGCCGGTTTCTGTAAAAATCTGCCCGGCACGCTTTCCCCGATTGCCCCTCCCCCATTCTTCGGGCTGTCTCTTCCGCAATCTTCACGAAGCTGATAAGCTCTGATTTATATTGAAGAAATAATTCCTAACATAAACGATTATTAGAACAATGCTTTACCGTGATGTATTCAGCGGAAAAACAATGGCTACAGAGTTGAGATTCTATACAGCAACCCAGGAAGCCTGGGACGCTATGTATGTGGATTGTCAACGCGCGCATGAGTCTATCCGTTTTGAACAATATCTTCTGAAAGACGATGAAACCGGGAGCCGGTTTCTGGAGTTGTTTTATCAAAAGGCCAGGCAGGGCGTTCGAATCAGCCTGTCGCTGGACAGTGTGGGCAGTCGGGGGCTGCGCCGCTCCCCCTTGATTCAGAAAATCCGCGACGCCGGTGGTGAGGTTGATTTTTACAATCCCCTGGGATGGAAAAACATTTTCCAGCCGTCACGCTGGCTGCCCCGCAACCATTGCAAAACCATGCTGATCGACGGGCGCATCGCCTATATCGGGGGGATGTGCGTTGCCCATTACATGAAAGACTGGCGGGATCTTCAGGCCAGAATCACCGGGGAACTGGCCCGATTGATGGCGGAAAACAGCGCCCGGGATACGGCCCTGACCGGCAATCATCTCTACCAATATATTCTTAAAACGTCTGGCCGTCATCCGATCTATAACGAACTGTTGAGGGAAATTGCCCGCGCCCGGAAAAGCATTTATCTGGCCACGGCTTATTTTTTCCCGCCCCGTCGGCTGCGGCAGGCCCTTGCCGAAGCCGTCAGACGCGGAGTTGACGTTAAATTAATGCTGCCGGAAAAGACCGACGTGCCGTTGGCCATGGATTTCAGCCGCTCCTATTTCCCGGAACTGGCCGAAAAAGGCATAGATATCCGAATTTATGCCCAATCCGTCCTGCATGCCAAATATGTGGTAATTGACGATCACTGGGCCACCTTGGGCAGCACCAATCTGGATTATCTCAGCCTGTTCCACAACCGGGAAAGCAATTTGATGATTTACGAACCGGAAACCATCGCCACACTGAAACAGCTTTTTGAAAATGATTTGCAACGGTGCCGCCGGGCCAATCCCCGTTTCACACTGTTGCAAAAACTGTTTTTCCCCCTGACCCGGCGCCTGAGGAGATTGTTCTGAGCAAAAGGACATGTTGACATGAGCTATAAGATCCTGTTCAGCAATATCGGCTACGCCAAAGGCATAGACGGTAGCCTCAAGTCCCATATGCGATATTTTCATCGCCATTTCTATGCAAATATTTCCGTCCAGAAACAGGTGCTCCATCAACTGAAAAATCTGATCGAAACGGAAATGCCCGATCTGTGCTGTTTTGTGGAAATCGACCGGGGGTCTGTTCATTCTGCCCAACTCAATCAGATCCACGAACTGATGGACGAGGAATATACTTATCACGACATTGCAGACAAATATGGCGAAAACAGCCTTCTGGGGCGGCTACCACTTCATGCGGGCAAAAGCAACGCCTTTTTGGCCAAAGCTCCGTTACCGTTTGAACGGCTGTATTTCGGATATGGCCGCAAGCGCCTGATTTATAAACTTATTCTGTCCGAAGACATTCATGTATTTTTTGCCCATTTTTCCTTAAATCAGAAAATACGCCTGCAGCAATTCGAGGAGGTCTATTATCTGGTCCGCGACCTTGACCAGGAGGTGATCCTGCTGGCCGATTTCAATATCCTGAAAGGTTTTCGCGAATTAAACCCGTTATTGGAAACCACGGCGCTCACGGTTCTGAACAAGGAAGAGGAGCCCACCTTCACCTTTCACCGCAAGCGCCGCGCTCTGGATCTGTGTCTGTGCACCCCAGGAATTGCAGAACGCGCCGATCTCAAAATCATCCCCCAGCCTTTTTCCGACCATGCCGCCCTACTGCTGAACATTCATGTTCAGACATGAATTCCTTTTTCAGAGACTGGACTTTCATCCATCAGGACGGATAGACTGCTTGGCGAGACTTTTCCCTCTCATAACAGATACATACAGATAGCATCAAATAAACATGCCAAAACAACATATGCAGACTTCCCCCTACGACATTCTGTTTGAACCGCTCAAGATCGGTCCCAAAACTATCCGCAACCGTTTTTATCAGGTCCCGCACTGCAATGGCATGGGCCACCGCTGGCCCCAGTCCATGGCAGAAATGCGCCGGATCAAGGCCGAAGGCGGCTGGGGCGCGGTCTGTACCGAAGAATGCGAGATTCACCCCTCCAGCGATCTGTCCGGCGGTACATTGATGCGTCTGTGGGATGACAGTGACATCCCGACCCATGCTCTGATGGTGGAAAAAGTCCAGGCCCACGGGGCGTTGGCCGGCCTTCAACTGGTCCATAACGGCTCCGCCGTCAGCAATCTGTTCACTCGTATTCCCCCCTTGGCTCCATCCGCCCGGGCGGCACGTTATTACGACCCTGTGCAGGCCCGCAGTATGGACAAGGCCGACATTCGCGCCCTGCGCCAATGGCACAAAGATGCTGTGAAGCGGGCCATGACCGCCGGTTACGATATCGTTTATGTTTATGCCGGACATAATCTCAGCCTGCTGATGCATTTCCTTTCGCCACGTTATAACCAGCGCACCGACGAATATGGCGGGCCCATGAAAAACCGCGTTCGCCTGCTTCGGGAAATTCTGCAAGACACCAAAGAGCTTGCCGAAGGAAAATGTGCCGTGGCGTTCCGGTTCGCTGTGGACGAACTTTTGGGCCCTGAGGGCCTCAGATGCGAGGAAGAAGGCCGGGAGGTGGTCGAACTTCTGGCGGACCTTCCCGATCTGTGGGATGTGAATGTGTCCGATTGGGCCAATGATTCCCTGCCCTCACGATTCGGCCCCGAAGGCCATCAGGAACCTTATATAAAATTTGTCAAACAAGTGACCCGGAAACCTGTGGTCGGCGTCGGGCGTTTTACCTCGCCGGATACAATGGTATCGCAAATCAAACGTGGCGTGCTTGACCTGATCGGCGCCGCCCGACCGTCCATCGCCGACCCATTCCTGCCCAATAAGATCCGCGACGGCCGCAGCGATGAAATCCGTGAATGTATTGGCTGCAACATCTGCATTACCGGTGACATGCAGGCGGTGCCCTTGCGGTGCACACAGAACCCGACAATGGGCGAAGAGTGGCGCAAGGGCTGGCATCCTGAACGAATCGACCCGGCCGGAAGCAAGGATAACGTGCTAATCGTCGGCAGCGGCCCCGCCGGTCTGGAAGCCGCGCTTGCCCTGTCCAATCGGGGGTATGAAGTCGTGCTGGCGGGGCAGCGGGATATCCTTGGTGGACGCGTGGTGCGCGAGGCCAGGCTGCCGGGACTGGCCAGTTGGCGGCGGGTAGTCGACTATCGCGAATATTTGCTGCAACAAAAGGCCAATGTGCAAATTTATAAAAACAGTCCCCTGAAGGCCCGGGACATTCTGGACTTCGGCTTTAATCACGTGGTTCTGGCAACCGGGTCAAGCTGGCGTAAAGACGGCGTGGGACGGGAAATCCCCTATCCCCTGCCGCTTGGCCAAATGGATGTTCTGGGACCCGATGACCTGATGGATGAAAAATTCCTAGAACAAAAAAAGTTCACGGGCCCGGTGGTGATCTTTGATGATGACCATTATTATATGGCCAGCGTTCTGGCCGAACGGCTGGTGCAACAAAAAGCGGAGGTTATTTTCGTCACGCCGGACTCAAAGGTGGCGGCCTGGACCGAAAACACACTGGAACAGAAACGCATTCAGCGCCGTCTGCTGGAGCTTGGCGTGCGCCTGATTTGCAATCGCACCGTAACAGCTGCGGATCGGGGAACCCTTACCCTTGCCTGTACCTATAGCGGACAGGAGGACGTCCTGGAAGCCGCGCATTTTCTGCCTGTAACCAGCCGCCTTCCACATGACAACCTGTATCATGAACTGCATCAGCAGGCAGACCGGTTTGCCGATCATGGCATCAAGTCGGTAACCCGCATCGGGGACTGCTATGCCCCTGCCTCCATTGCGGCGGCAGTCTATCACGGCCATCTTTACGCCCGGCAATTGGACCATCCCGGTGACCTCTGGACGGATTTCCGACGGGAAAATCGCTGGTCCTGAAGCTTATCCGCTTCAGGCCCTTTCGGGGGTAATTTTCTTCCCCGGTTTTATTTTCTGGGGCTCTATGTCCCGGGTCTGTCTGATTTTCTGGGAGACGTGGCAAAATAACAGCAACGGTGTTGCCAGACCCAGCCCCCAGTGAATATAGCCGGCCCACTGGCGCAAGGTTTCGTCTCCTGCATAATACAGCAAGTACCCGGTGCTGATCAGCACCCCGGCCACAGCCACCATCAGAAAACCTGTCTTGCGGCTGCGCCCGGTTTTCCACCAGCGCTGAATATGCATGCCCCAATACCAGCCAAACAAAATAAGCGCCAACATGGCCAAAAGCCCGTGCAGCTTCATCAGCCACGGCTCAAACGGATGCGGCACCGGGCCAAACATCCCCTCCACGCGGACGAAATAATGAAAAACAAGCCACAGCGCCCCGCTTATAAACAGCAGTGCGACTACGCCGTAAACCTGTTTCCCGAACTGTTTCACGCTAGTCTCCTATCGCCGTCTGCCCGGTGATTTTCTGATCCAGGACCAGCGCCAGCCGCGCCAGACGTTTCATGGTATTGGTGGAAAGCGTTGCCCCGGAAATTCCATGAATAGTTTTGTCCAGTTTCCGATCTCCTGTCAGGCTCGCCCCCTCGAACTGTTTTCGAAAAGCAGGGTAGCGTACCTCAGCGCCGTGGCTTTCCCGATATATCAATACGGAAATGTCATAAATCCGTCCCCCCTTGACGGTAACACCAGCGGTGATCGGGTAAAGCTTCCCCAGGTCATTCAAGATCCAGACGCTCATATCCTGTTTCTGCCAATACGGAATCCGTAGCGGCGCCGGATATTTAATGATCCCGCCAATAACATCCCGAAGGTCCTGATCCACCCAAAGGGTCCGGGACTCCGGTACCGGCGTTCCCAGCATCCCGGCCACATAGCTGTCGATCTTCTGGAAGACCTGCTCTTCCGCCGTCAGACCGGAAACACCGCCCAGCAGCCACAGCAGAACCACAACCGGGCAACTTTTTATGTGACGTAAGATTTTCTTCTGCATAAACCGCTCTCTTTCAAATCGGTCATATCATTCAGCGGCCTTTCAGGCAATATATTTTAAGAATTAATTGCAAAAAAAAGGAAGACACAATGCCGTGCCTTCCTTCCGTAAAATTGGGACGGCCACCTCCCCCTTACCGAAGGCCGTCCTGACACTCATAGACGTAATTAGAATTGCAGACCGATGCCCAGATTGATGCGGTTGTCTTCCTTAGCCTCGTTGGCAAAATCATCAATCTGATAATCCATTTTCAGCACCACATCCTCATGTGGCCAGTAATTGATACCGATATTGGTCTGTTTATAGGCACTGTCAATCTCGTCCCCGGCTTCATTGTCCCAGACACTATAGCGGGCAAAAACGCCCACGGCGGACTGTTCACCGATGGAGAATTTATAAGACGGCTCCACAAACCAGCCCCGTTGTTTGTCCCGGCCGAAGGCTTCGGGGGCATCTCCGCTCAGATCCCATTGGGCAAACAGCGCCCGCAGACCGAAGGATCCATTGGCTGTTACCTGGCGATTGATATCTGTATGCACCTCGATCAGTGTAGCGGAAGTATCCGTTGCGCCTTGGGTCAGATCATCCTGATATTGCACGGACGCCGCAACCTTGACCCCCGGAAGACCGGCCCAGGTCAGCCGACCCGTAAAAGCAGAATTTTTCCAGTCGGCTTCCGCCACTTTTTGCCGGCCATTACGGATTTTAAAGGCATTTCCCCCTTCTGTTGGGGTCTCCAGGCCGGAGTGCATCATCAGATCATAGGTCACATCATGCCCCAGATTTCCGCTCAGTCTCACACCGGCCTCCCACCACGTAGTGGGAATGATATTTTTTTCCACATTGTTGCGTTCCACGCCATAGAAGGTCGGCGGTTCATGGGTTTCATTCAGGATCCCCACTGGAATAAGCTGTAACCCCACGGCGGCGCGATGGTTCTTGTTGAAATCGAATTCCACATAAGCCTGTTCCAGCTCAACCTCACCCGGTGCATCGTCACCGGCCAGGGAGTGTTCCAGCTCCAGTTCACTGAAGAAACGGATGCTGTCTGTGAATTCATGACCCAGGAACAATACAAAGCGGTGGAAATCAATCTGATCCTTGTCTCCACCGTTATAATGCAGTTCCGCATATCCCCCAAGCGTGGTGCCCTGCTTGCCGCCAGCCTGCTCCTGCACCACCTGCTCCAGGGCTGATCCCGTTGCTTCCACCTTCTGATCGGTGATCGCCACCTGCTTTTGGGTTTCTTCAACCTTTTTCTCAGTCGCAGTTACTTTTTCCGTAGTCTGGCCTACGGCAGCTTTCAGTCTTTCAATTTCCTTTTGTTGCTGCTGGATGATTTCCCACATTTGTTCCGGGCTCGGCATATCCTGTGCCTGAACCCCGGGGACAAACAGCGCCATAGAAAGCGCAACGGCTGATACCGTGGACAGATATTTCATGATTTCCTCCTGATTTTCTTTGAATACGCAGCGTAACTCTTAAAGGCATAATAAAAATGATAAGCATTCTTAAGAATGCCGTGAATATCAGATATGATTTGCATTATCAATATTAAAAAGATAGAAATGAGGAAATTACCAACCTTCGGGATCAGCCCATTTTTCAGTGGACCCATTTTTTCAGTGAGCCGTAAGATGCCTTTATCTTTATCACGACGCCGAACCCTGAAACTGGTTGCCGCTGCGGCAGGACTGGCCTCTGCCCCGATGCGAGCTTTTTCCATCCCTAACAAAACGCGCTATCACCCTGTTTCCTGGAACGGGCGCCTGATGGGCCTTGACGCCTCCATACAGCTTTTCCATCCTGACCGGGCTGAGGGGGAAAAGATTCTTCATGACACCGTAGCCCTGGTGCGCCAGCAAGAAACCCTTTTCAGCCTGTATCAGCCCGGCTCAGCTCTCCGGCGCCTCAACAGCACCGGTTTTCTTGAAAATCCCCCCCCGGATTTCATACGGCTCCTAAGATACGCCCGACGAATAAGCACCCTGACCCGGGGAAAATTTGATGTGACCGTCCAACCGCTTTGGGCGTTCTATCAGAACCATTTTCTTGACCCTTCCCAGACGGAACCACCCCAAAGGGCAGCAATTGACGCTGTTCTGGAACATGTGGGCTATCAGCACCTCTCCCTTGAAGGTCACCTGATACAGCTTACAAAACCCGGCATGGCCCTTACCCTCAATGGTATTGCCCAAGGATTTGTCACCGACATGGCGGCGGCGCATCTGCGGCGTAACGGCCTTGAGCATGTTCTGGTGGATTTTGGTGAATTGCGCGCCCTTGGCCCCCAACCGGATGGTGCAGCCTGGAATATAGGGCTTGAAGATCCGCTGGCCCCCCTGTCCCTCGCAGAAGTCGTCCAGTTGCGCAAAGGTGCCTTGGCGACATCCGGCGGGTATGGCGACAGATTTGATTCGGAAGGCCGGTTTCACCACCTTCTGGACCCCACTACCGGCCTCAGCAGCCACCACTACCGCGCCATCACGGTGCAGGCCCCGACGGCGCTGGAGGCGGATGCCCTATCCACGGCCTTTTACGTCATGTCGCCCGAAGAGATCAAAAGCCTGCTGACGCAATACCGCCATCTCACGGTCAGACTAACCTTGCCTGACGGCACCCTGCTGCGGCTGGCGTCCTGAAATTCCTGTCCCTGCCGGCTCCCTAGAGTGAATTGTGAATAGGTTGACCCATTCTGCCGGTCAGGTCTGGTTCAGGAGCCAGGGGTTTGGCGCAGGCCATACTGGTGGTACGGCCA